>Ga0256405_10000104_pt1 | contig 260565 bp, 221 predicted proteins | sample RumenRJG_02DNA_FD_189096 | JGI IMG/M metagenome (GOLD analysis project Ga0256405, IMG submission 189096) | Bovine rumen microbial communities from Lethbridge, Alberta, Canada - RJG_02 | ecosystem: Host-associated > Mammals > Digestive system > Stomach > Rumen | place: Canada: Alberta...
CGGTTCGAGCCCGTTCCCGGTCGCCAATGCGCTGATGTGGCTCAACGGTAGAGCAGCTGATTTGTAATCAGCAGGTTGGGGGTTCGATTCCCTCCATCAGCTCCAATACTTGTCGAGGGGTTCCCGAGCGGCCAAAGGGGGCGGACTGTAAATCCGTTAGCACTGCTTTCGATGGTTCGAATCCATCCCCCTCGACCAATAAATATGCGGAAGTGGCTCAGGGGTAGAGCATCGCCTTGCCAAGGCGAGGGTCGCGAGTTCGAATCTCGTCTTCCGCTCCATTCTTTGCGGATGTAGTTCAATGGTAGAACTTCAGCCTTCCAAGCTGATAGCGTGAGTTCGATTCTCATCATCCGCTCCACTTTTTTTAAGGCAAGTTTGGCATTTCGTGGGTCCATAGCTCAGTTGGATAGAGCAACGGCCTTCTAAGCCGTGTGTCCGGGGTTCGAATCCCTGTGGGCTCACCATTTTTACTTTTTGCCGGTCTCGTGCTGATGGGGTATAGCCAAGCGGTAAGGCAACAGACTTTGACTCTGTCATTCGTAGGTTCGAGTCCTGCTACCCCAGCCAAATGCGACCCATTAGCTCAGTCGGCAGAGCACTTGACTTTTAATCAAGGTGTCCGGAGTTCGAATCTCCGATGGGTCACCAATACACCTTAATCCGCATAGGATACGGAGAGGTGTCCGAGTGGTTTAAGGAGCCGGTCTTGAAAACCGGTGATCCCGCAAGGGACCGTGGGTTCGAATCCCACCCTCTCCGCCAAGAAGCCTTTTTGGAGAAGTACTCAAGAGGCTGAAGAGGACGGTTTGCTAAACCGTTAGGGTTCGTATAGGGCCGCATGGGTTCGAATCCCATCTTCTCCGCCATTTTATAGGGGTATAGCTCAGTTGGTAGAGCAGCGGTCTCCAAAACCGCGTGTCGAGGGTTCGAGTCCTTCTGCCCCTGCCAAGTTAATAGTTAACTCTTTCGGGGTGTAGCGCAGTTTGGTAGCGCAACTGGTTTGGGACCAGTGGGCCGCGGGTTCAAATCCTGCCACCCCGACCAATTTTTAAAATAATGCATGGGCCATTAGCTCAGTGGTTAGAGCAACCGGCTCATAACCGGTCGGTCCTTGGTTCGAACCCAAGATGGCCCACCATAAATAACGGGGTGTAGCGCAGTTTGGTAGCGCAACTGGTTTGGGACCAGTGGGCCGCGGGTTCAAATCCTGCCACCCCGACCAATAAGCTCAGATAGCTCAGTAGGTAGAGCAGGGGACTGAAAATCCCCGTGTCCCTGGTTCGATTCCGGGTCTGAGCACCAGAAATACCGGCAAATAAGCCGGTTTTTTCTTTGCCGGAAAATCAGCCAACGTAAAGAGTACTTGACACATAAGCATATAGTGGTAAAATACACATATATACACAACATGTTGCGGTCGAGAGGATCTATGGAAAACAATCTCGCAAAGATCAGAAAGGAAAAGAAGATCGGGCAGAACTATCTGGTTGAGAAACTAGGTGTTTCAAGACAGTCGATAAGCTCGATCGAAAACGGGAGATGCACTCCATCGCTTGAACTTGCAATGGATATAGCATATCTTCTTGAAATGCCGATCGAAGAGATCTTTATCCATGAGAACAGATTCAAGTAATAAAATGGGTATCTGAATATTCTGTAATGTTCGGATTCTGAACCCCGGTTAAAGTATAAAATGAGGACGTATATAGGTTAACAACCTATACGTCCGTTTTTTATTTACAAATAACAAATTATTAAAAAGCTATGCAAAAGACAACGACAACAAAACTGAATATAGGCATAATCCTGTTCATCATGACAGCTCTGATCGCAGTTTGCTCGTCGGGGGTTTTTGCTGCATCGGCACCTAATGCTTCCGGCCTGGTAAATTCATCAGACGGAGCCATTCTGCGCAAGTCGTCGAAGACCAGCTCAAAGCAGGTCGCTGTTCTGAGTGACAATACGTCTCTTACGATATATAAGGAGGTCTTCAAGAAGAAGTCCAGCACTTCGAGTAAGAACAAATGGTATTATGTATCGGCTAACGGACAGAAGGGCTATATAAGAGCTGATCTTGTAGACAATATCAGCTATGGAAGCATACAGGGTACGATCAAGTCCAAGGTGAATTACCGTAAGGGCGCCGGGACAAAGATGAAAAAGGTTGGGACATTGAAAAAGGGCAGCAGTGTAACTGTTGTACTCCTGTCGAATCCTGTCAACTCAGCAAAAGGCTCCAGTATCAAGTGGTACAAGATACAATCAGGTTCATCTTATTACTATGTATGCTCAAATAAGGTGAAACTCACAGGCGGTACAGTCGCGGCTGCAGCTGCAGCCCCCGCAGCGGTCTCGTACTCCAACTATGTGAGCAAGCCATCATCAAACATGGACGACGCAAAGTTTGAGGAATATCTCAACAAGCAGGGATTCCCTGAGGAATACAAGGTAAGACTCCGCGCGCTGCATAAGGTACATCCTAACTGGGGATTCGTAGCTTATCATACAAATATCAACTGGGCTGATGCTCTTGCAAGACAGAACAGCGGCGGAACTTCACTGATTTCGAGCGCATATCCATCATCATACAGAAGCGGAAGTAAGCAGTATGAGAAAGGCTGGTATAAGGCAAGCAGCACAGTAGTCGCTTTCTATATGGATCCGCGAAACTTCCTTGATGAAAACAGCATCTATATGTTTGAGGATCTGTCATACAAGCCTTCATACCAGACAGCTTCTGTAACTGCAGCGATACTGGCTCCTTCAAGGCTTCCGGGGTATGGTTTCACAGGAAATCTCTTTGTGAATGCTGCGGCGGCAAATAACGTGAGCCCGGTATTCCTGGCAGCCAGAGCCAGACAGGAGACCGGAAACGGCGGAGACGCGATAAACGGAACAAAGATACTCGGAACGAAAGTGTACAATCCTTTCAATATAGGAGCATTCGGCGGAACGAATCCTCTGTATAACGGACTGCTTTACGCATATGCAAAGGGATGGACGACTCCGGCGCTTGCAATAAACGGCGGGGCACAGGAACTCGCAAAGAACTACATCAACCAGGGACAGTACACAGGATATTATCAGAGATTCAACGTCAGAAACGGAGCCGGTAAGGTTGGTACGCATCAGTACATGACCAATATAACGGCGCCATTCACTGAGGCAAAGAACACAAAGGATTCATATACGAAATACGGACTTACAGGCCAAAGCCTTGTATTTGAGATCCCGGTCTACACAGCAATGCCTGCATCGACAAAACTGCCGTAAGTCAGCGCTAACGGGCCCGGGCACCCTGGAAGGTGTTCCTTTCAGCAAGTCCGCGGTTGATCTCATTGAGGATGGTCCGTTTTCTCCAGCTCCATTCGGGAGAGACAAGGAGCCTGCGGGGAACGTCTCCGGTGAGACGGTGGATCGTGACATCAGGAGGGATGATCTCAAGACAGCTGATAACCAGGTCAACGTATTCATCAATAGAATCAAACGGAACATAGTCAGGCATCGCTTCGTAAAGAGGCGATGTCTTTACTATATTCATCAAATGGAGTTTGAGACCGAAAATACCAGTGCCGCATACGTGACGGACGGAATCGAGCATCATTTCACGGTCTTCTCCCGGAAGCCCCAGGATAAGATGTGCAACGACGCGGATCCCGCGCGCATTAAGCTCGGCCGCAGCTCTGTCGTAAGTGCTGACCGTATAGCAGGTATTCATCGCCTTAAGCGTGCTGTCGTGTGCACTCTGGAGCCCGAGCTCGACCCAAAGGAAGTGTTCTTCGTTTATCTCCTCAAGCAGGTCAAGAACATCTTCACCTAAACAATCCGGTCTCGTAGCTATGGCTATTCCGCTGATGCGGGGGTCACTAAGAGCAGCATAATACAGCCTTCTCAGGTCTTCGACAGGAGCATATGTGTTTGTGAATGACTGGAAATATGCGATATATACAGCATCGGGCCATTTTTCTGAAAGGCGGCCGATCTGTTCCGTAATGGACTCAGATATTCCGGCTTCATCATAACCATTATGCGCAGCGAGCTCGCCCGATCCTCCGGCAGAACAGAAGGCACATCCGCCGGTGCCGACTTTGCCGTCTCTGTTAGGGCAGGTAAAACCGGCATCTATGCTGAGCTTAACGGTTTTGTGTCCGAATACTCCCTTGAGATAATTGCTTATTGAATTGTATCTTTCGCCGCCTTGCATATGTTGTGAAACCTTTGTTTATGCTACAATAATATGGTTAATCGTATCAGACTGGGATGTATCCTGTCAGGAAAGGAAAAAACCTTTGAAAAAAGCATCTGCATGCGTACCGTTCATATCGGGTGAAGACCTGAGCAAACTGTCCGGAGAGTTCTCCGGTCTTGCTCTGATGCCTCATAAGCCTAAGGTGCTTATGCACGCATGCTGCGGTCCCTGCGCTACTTCCTGTGTTGAAAGGACAGCAGAGGATTACGATCTTACGTTGTACTATTATAATCCAAACATCACGGACAAAGAAGAATATTACCTGAGACGTGATACATTGCTGCAGTTCCTCGACGCTTTCAATGAGGAACACAAAGACATGTATTCCGCGGGATTTCTCGAAGGACCGTACGAACCTGACAGATACATCGAAAAGGCAATGCCGCTCGCTGATGAGCCCGAAGGCGGAAGACGCTGCGATCTCTGCTTTGCTCTGAGACTTACAGAGACGGCGCGGATGGCAAAGAAGCTTGAGATGGAATACTTTACGACCACTATGTCGGTCAGCCCGCACAAGAATTACGAAAAGATAAAAAAGCTGGGGCTGGCTCTTGAAGAAGAGACGGGTGTGAAGTTCCTGGATATAGACTTCAAAAAGAAGAACGGCTTCGGAAGAAGCGTGGAACTGTCAAAAAAATACGGTCTTTACAGGCAGAATTTCTGCGGCTGTGATTTTGCGAGATATGCTATGAAAGAAAAAAAGGAAAGGGACAAATAATAAGGAGTTACACAATGAGCAAACTGATAATACCTAAGGACTATAAGCCGTCACTCGATCCTACAGAGACACAGCGTGCGATCAAAAGGATCAAGGATCACTTCCAGAGAGAGCTGTCACACAGCCTCAATCTCGGAAGAGTTACCGCGCCGCTATTTGTGTTCCCTGAGACAGGACTGAACGATAACCTGAACGGCTATGAGAGAAGGGTAGATTTTACAATAAAGGATATCGATGAGAGACATGTTGAAGTAGTACAGTCGCTTGCCAAGTGGAAGAGGATGGCTCTCGGAAGATACAATATCGAACCGGGCGTGGGTCTCTATACCGACATGAACGCTATCAGGCGCGATGAAGAACTTGACAACATCCACTCCATCTATGTTGACCAGTGGGACTGGGAAAAGGTCATCACAGCTGATCAGAGAAATGAGGAGTACCTTGAGCAGACAGTCAGGATCATTTACAGATGCCTCAAGGACCTTGCTGATTACGTAAACGACCAATATCCTCAGATCGGCATAGATCTGCCTGAGAAGATCAAGTTCATCGATTCCCAGCAGCTCGAGGACTGGTATCCAGACCATACAGCAAAGGAAAGAGAAAGATTTGCGGCTGAGGAGTATGGTGCTATCTTCATCAAGAGGATAGGCGGCGCTCTCAAATCGGGCAAGCCTCATGACGGAAGAGCTCCGGACTATGATGACTGGGACCTCAACGGAGACATCATCCTCTGGAACACTGTCCTTGAGGACGCTTTCGAGATAAGCTCGATGGGTATCAGAGTCGATTCGGAGTCAATGCTCCGCCAGCTCGAGATCGACGGCAAAGAAGACAGAAAAGAACTGACCTTCCATCAGAAGGTCATAAACAATGAACTTCCGCTCACTATCGGCGGAGGTATCGGACAGAGCAGGCTGTGCATGTACTTCCTTAAAAAAGCCCATATCGGTGAAGTGCAGGTATCCGTATGGCCTGAGGACATGCAGGAAGAGTGCGCTGAGCACAATATATTCCTCCTGTAAGACCGGATCAGAAAATGCAGTATATCGACGTTGTAATAGACAATAAAAGTGTTAATACGGACGCACTGTACACATATAAGGCTCCGGACGAAGTCTGTGCCGGCGCCAAACTGACGGTGCCATTTGCACGCAGGAGCAGCGTCGAGGCGTACTGTGTGAGGACCGGTGTGACACCGTCGATCGATGGCTCAAAGATCAAAGAGATAATCTCTTTAGATCCTGAGCGCTCGCTCAGCAGTGAGATGGTCGAAACTGCTCTCTGGCTCCGCAAAAGATGCGGCACCAAATACATTGACGGCCTTAAGATGTTCGCGGTCGAGGGCAAGCGTGAAAAAGCCCTGAGCCGCCGTGAATGCGGTCCTTCGGAGCCTGGCTACGAGCTCACAGAAGCCCAGTCTGAGGCTGCAGGGCGCATATGCACATCCATAAAAAAGCGTGAAAACAGAACATTCCTCATTAAGGGTGTTACAAACAGCGGAAAGACTGAAGTGTACATGCACGCAGTGGCTGAAGCGCTTTCACAGGGGAGGACGGCGATAGTCCTTCTGCCGGAGATAGCTCTTGCGTCTCAGGTAGCAGACCGTTTCAGGGAGAGATTCGGCAGCAGCATTATAGCTACTCTGCACAGCAGGCTCAGAAAGTCAGAAAGGCTTTCCGAATGGCTCAGGATAAGGCGCGGCGAGGCAAAGATAGTCATAGGCGCCAGGACATCGGTGTTCGCTCCGCTTGAGAACATCGGGATCATCGTGATCGATGAGGAACACGAAAGCACTTACAAGTCTGACCACAATCCGAAGTACGAGACCGTAGACGTAGCCTTCAAAAGGGCTGCGCTTTCAGACGCCGTTCTGGTCCTTGGAAGCGCTACGCCGGGTGTTACTTCATATTACAGGGCAAAGAGCGGCATATACGAACTGATCGAGATGAATGAGCGCATAGGCGACAGCCGGATGCCGGTTCTTGAGACCGTAGATATGCGCAAGGAGGCTGTATCGGGCAACACGGGCGTCATTTCAAGAGAACTTGCGGGACAGATAGACAGGTCTCTTCAGAAGAAAGAGCAGGTAATACTGTTCCTGAACCGCAGAGGTTTTTCGACCAGGATATTCTGCCCGGATTGCGGATACAGGATGACGTGTCCGGACTGCGGAATAGCGCTGACCTATCACAGGTCGTCCAACGCGGCAGTCTGCCACTACTGCGGAAGGAAGTTCCCGCTCGCCGGTACATGCCCGGACTGCGGAAGCAAGTTCATTAAATACGCGGGCGCAGGCACCGAAAAGGTAGAAGAAGAGGTAAGGACGCTCTGGCCAAAAGCCGGAGTCGACAGATTCGATCTGGATACGGCTTCTGCGGCAGATGATCCCGCTAAAGTCATTGCTGATTTCCAGAAGGGAAAAACAGATATCCTTGTAGGTACGCAGATACTTGCTAAAGGACTTGACTTCAGGAATGTCGGACTCGTAGGTATAATCAACGCCGATGTGAGTCTGAACATCCCGGATTACAGGGCTCCTGAGCGCACATACCAGCTGATCACGCAGGTCGCAGGGCGCGCCGGCAGGGCAGGCGGCGAAAGCCTGGTCCTGATACAGACCTATGAGCCTGACAGCGATGTAATAAAAGAGGCAGCGGCCGGTGACTATGAAAGCTTCTACGAATCGGAGCTTTTACACAGAAGCATCATGAACTATCCGCCGTACTCTGATATAATCTCTGTCGGTTTTGTTGCGGATGACGATGACACGGCGCTTTCGTATGCTGAAGCTTTCAGGTCGAGACTGGCGGGACTCAAGTCGGCGCCGGAGGGAGCTGTTGTCATGCGGCCGAGACTCGACGAGAGACGTACAGACGGCAGGTCGAGGGCTGTGTTCATAGTAAAGGCGCCGGGCGGAAGCCGGGCGGGCTATGTGAATGAGTACATGGCACTGCGTGACAGGCTGATACAGAGCAAAGCGCCTGTATTTGCAGAAATAGATATCAATCCGTACGGATCAGTATAAATAATAAGTTTTACAAAGAAGAGAAGAAAAATGGCATTAAGAAACATCACAGTACGAGGCGATGAGATACTCGCAAAAAAGTGCAAACCGGTAAAGGAAATAACTCCGCGCATCATTCAGGCGTGCGAGGACATGGCAGAGACCATGAAGGCGGCAGACGGTGTAGGCATCGCTGCTCCGCAGGTCGGGATCATGAAAAGATTCTTTCTTGCCATGCCTCATGTGGACGCTGATGACGAGGAGACCAGAGAGAAAATATATTACATGATCAATCCTGAAATCACCTATAAAGAGGGCACTCAGGAATCAAGCGAGGGCTGCCTTTCGGTCCCGGGATACATGGGACTCGTAGACAGACCGTATAAGATCCGCATCAAGGCTATGGATCTCGAGGGAGAAGAGCATGAATACGAATTCGAAGGCTTTGAGGCCACCGTATTCTGCCACGAGTATGACCATCTTGACGGTATACTCTATACGGACATCGCAAAGGACATGATGACAGTAGAGGAGTATTCGGAAATACTTGAAGAAATGAAGCAGTCACATGCTGATGATCCTGATGCAGACAACAAGGACATCTGGACAGCTAAGAACGAAAGAAACGGCAAGTAATTTAATGAAAATAGTATTTATGGGTACGCCCGCATTTGCGGCGTGTTCACTGCAGAAGTTAATAGATGAGGGCTATGATATACCGCTGGTCGTGACTCAGCCGGACAGAAGGGGCAACAGGAACAAGATGATCCTGTCAGAAGTCAAAAAGCTTGCGGTCGAAAACGGGATCGAGACCGCTCAGCCGGTCAGGATAAAGAAGGATCCCGAGCTGATCGAAAGGATCGCTTCGATCGGGCCGGACCTCATAGTCGTGGCGGCATTCGGCCAGATACTTCCGAAGTCTGTGCTGGATATACCGAGACTCGGATGCATAAATGTACACGGCTCACTGCTCCCGAAACTGAGAGGAGCGTCCCCTATGCAGGCCGCTGTCCTCGAGGGACTTGATGAATCCGGTGTCACTATAATGCGCATGGCAGAGGGTCTGGACACGGGCGACATGATAAGCAAGCGGGTCTGCGATATAAAGGGAATGGACTTTACAGAAGTATCTGAAGTCCTTGCAGCTGCAGGTGCAGAGCTTCTTGCGGAGACCATACCGCACATTGCTGACGGAACAGCTGAATATGAAGTCCAGGATGATTCTGAAGCGAGCTATGCCGGGATCATCAGAAAGACCGACGGCTATACATCGTTCGATGAAGACGCAGAAGCTATTGAGCGTAAGATCAGAGCGTTCATTGAATGGCCTTCCTGCTACAGTTATCTTGAAGGTCTGCAGGTCAAATTCTATAAAGCAGAAGTGCTCGATGAAGAAGCTGACGGTGCTCCGGGCACAGTCAGCGGTACAACCAAGACAAGCTATACCATAAATTGCGGGAGAGGAAAGCTCAGGATACTTGAGCAGCAGCTCCAAGGCAAGAAAAGAATGAGCGCCGGAGATTTCATGAGAGGGCATAAGCTCGCTCCAGGAGACAGATTCGGCGCAGAGGAGGGACTATAATGTATTACTATTACGATTACTCATGGTTTGTCCTTTTACCGGCGATCTTATTCACGATGATCTGCCAGGCCAGGATCAACAGCGCGTACAGGACATATTCACAGGTACGTGTCAGCACAGGCGTCACAGGCGCTGAGGCTGCGAGAGCAATGATGGATGCGAACGGCCTTTCGGGCGTGGCTATCAATGTCCTGAACGGAGGGAATCCGCTCACGAACTTCTATGACCCGAAGACAAAAAGCCTGAACCTTTCGAGAGAGGTCTTCGCTTCAAATTCGGTTTCATCCGTATGTATCGCCTGCCATGAGGTAGGGCATGCCATACAGGACGCCACACATTATGCACCGCTGGCATTCAGGAACGGCATCGTTCCGGTCGTGAATCTGACTCAGATGGTATCGTGGCCTCTTATCTTCTTCGGACTGATAATGTCGGCCGCATCACCTTACGGAAGCTTCCTGTTCCTTATCGGAGTCGTATGCTTCCTGTTTGTAATACTCTTCCATCTGGTGACACTGCCTGTAGAATTCAACGCATCAAACCGCGCTCTGGCTAATCTCAGGGAGCTTAAGCTGGTGAACGAAGAAGATTACATCGGTTCAAGAGCCGTCCTGAAAGCGGCAGCCATGACATACGTCGCAGCTCTTGCAACTGCGGTAGCCAGCCTTCTCAGGGTCTTTGTCATCGCCGGAAGGAGAAGGTAGAACGACCTGATGAACAACGACTGGCTTTCGGCATTCGAAGCTCTGAATGCCGTATACACTGACGGAGCATTCTCAAATATTTCTATCAACGAAGCTGTTTCGCACCACCACGGATCGCGGGAGAGCTTCGTTCGCACGTTTGTCAAAGGGGTGATCAGGGACAGCATCAGGATCGATCACATTATCGACAGCCTCGCGCAGAAGGGCATTGGCAGCATCAAGGCCAGACCTCTCATTCTGCTCAGGATGGGCATATTTGCAATTGACGGCCTGGACAGTGTTCCCGATCATGCTGCGGTCAATGAGACCGTAAGCCTGGCCAAGAAAACAGCAAAGGGAAGCGACAGATTCATCAACGGTATGCTGAGGTCGTATCTGAGGCGCCGTGAGGAGTTCAGACCTGAGAAGCTTGAACCTCATATAAGATACTCGTTCAGCAAGCCTGTATTTTCGCTTCTGGAAGACCAATACGGCGAAGAGGCGACAGACATAGCAGAGGCACTCAACAGACCGTCAGAGGTCTATTTAAGGGTAAATACGCTTAAGACAAGCAGGGATGATGTGATCTCCGGTCTCAGCGCTCTGGGCGTCAGAGCTTCTGCCGCAGACGAGAACACCGAGGCTGTTGCGGTAGCGGGCGGCAGCATCATAGCAAATGATATGTTCAGGGACGGCCTGTATACCGTGCAAAGCCTGTCCTCGATGATGGCTGTAAAAGCGCTTTCGCCTGAGCCGGGAAGCAGGGTGCTCGACCTGTGCTGCGCGCCGGGAGGAAAGACCGGCTATATGGCAGAACTCATGCAGAACAAGGGCAGCATCACCGCGTGCGATATTTATCCGCACAGGCTCAGGCTCACGGAGGCTGCCATGAAAAGGCTCGGGATAACGATCTGCAAAACAGAGGAGCGCGACGCCACGGTATTTGATGAAGACCTTTGCGGGAGCTTCGACTTTATCCTCTGTGATGTTCCTTGCTCCGGCCTTGGTGTGATTCCAGGAAAACCCGAGATAAAACTCAACACCGACCCGGATTCCTATGACGGACTGACTGCCGTCCAGAAGAAGATACTGGAGAACGCACTGTCGTATCTCAGACCGGGCGGAAGGCTTGAGTATTCAACATGTACGATCAATAAAAACGAGAACGAAGATGTAGTTAAACATGTATTAAGCAATGCCGGCACTTCGTTCCGTCTTGTTGAAATGACAACCCTTTTGCCATATAATGGCAAAGTAGGTTTTTTCTATAGTATTATCGAGAAAAGCGCGAATTGACGCAGCGGAGACCAGACAGATATGAACATCGGTTACATGACAGACAGGGGCAGACGCAGACCCACAAACGAAGACTCTCTGAGAGCTTGTGAAGATCTCAGTTTCTTTATGCTTGCTGACGGAGTCGGAGGAAACAGATCGGGTGAGATAGCGAGCCAGTCAGCACTTGATGCGCTTGAAAAATTCGTCCGTCACAATCCGCCTGAATGGCTTGGATCACGTGACGAGGTCTTCAGATATTTCAGAGCTGCAGTCAATTACGTCAATCAGTTTATAATCAAACTGTCCGAGGCCAAGCCGCAGTACGCAGGCATGGCGACGACACTTACTTTTGCATATATCCGCGATGACGAGATGTATGTCGCCAATGTCGGAGACAGCAGAGTCTACCTGGCACATGGAGATATGATCCAGCAGATCACTGACGATCATACATATGTCAATGATCTTGTAAAGATGGGTGCTATCACAAGGGAAGAGGCACATCTCCATGCACGCAAGAATGTCATCACAAGGGCTATCGGGGCAAATGCCAACAACGAACCTGACTGCTTCAGCGTTCCTGTTGAACGAGACGACAGGATACTTCTCTGCAGCGACGGCCTTTACGATGAAGTGGATGATGACACCATTCTCTCCACTCTCGTAAGATCAGACGATATGAAGGCATGCGCGAGCGAGCTTGTGCTGATGGCAAACCAGAATGGCGGCAATGATAACATTTCTGTCATCTGCATCGATTTGGAGGGCTAATTATTATGGCAAGCAGGATACTTTCCGGGCGATACGAGCTTCTTGAGAAGATCGGCGACGGCGGTATGGCTGTCGTATACAAGGGGAAGGACAGGCTCCTCAACCGTTTTATTGCCGTAAAGATCTTAAGACCGGAATTCACAAAAGATGCCACGTTTGTCGAGAACTTCAAGAGGGAGTCTCAGGCAGCCGCGGGTCTTTCGCATCCGAATATTGTTGGTGTATACGATGTAGGCCGCGAGGGCAACATCAATTACATCGTTATGGAACTTATCGAGGGAGACACTCTCAACAAGATCATCGAGAGAGAAGCTCCGATGGACTACCGCAAGGTCATCGATATTTCCAAGCAGGTAGCATCGGCACTCAGAGTCGCTCATAAAAACAAGATCATCCACAGAGACGTCAAGCCTCATAACATCATGATCACGAATGACGGCGTGGTAAAACTCGCTGACTTCGGTATCGCAAGGGCTGTTAATGACGCCACACTGTCTACGGGAAGCAAGATCGTCGGATCCGTACATTACTTCTCGCCTGAGCAGGCAAGGGGAAATTACGTTGATGAGCGTTCAGACATCTATTCACTCGGTATCGTTATGTATGAGATGCTTACAGGCAAGGTGCCGTTTGACGGTGACAACCCTGTTACGGTAGCTCTCAAGCATATCAATGAGGAGATCACTCCGCCGAGAGAACTCGAACCGGGCATTCCTCCTGCTCTTGAGAGATGCGTGATGAAGGCGACCAGCAAGTTCCAGACAAACAGGTATGCCAACGCGGACGAGCTTATTCAGGAGCTCGACAATATCAAATTCGTAAGTTCTGTTGCCGGAGATTCGATCTTTGAGTCCAGCGAGGTCGTAGAAAAGCGCAATAAGCGCAGAGAAGAGCTCGAAAAAGACATCAACGAAGCTGTTGAGGCAAGGGAGCGCAAGAAAAAGAAGAAAACGAGAAAGGTCATTGCTATTGTTGCAGCTATATTCATATTGCTGTGTGCAGCAGGCGGCGGATATGCAGCCTGGAAGATGGGCATGTTCTCCGACACCAAGGCGGCACCTGATCTTCTCGATATGACTCTTGAAGAAGCTACAGCCAAGGCTGCAGAAGACGGATTCAAGGTCAAGGAAGGCAAAGCTGTATATTCATCGGATTACGCTGAAGGCAGGATCTGCCTCCAGGATCCTGAGCCGGGTGTCGAGACTCCTAAGGAAGGCACCATAACGGTCCACCTGTCAAAGGGCAGCAAGGAAGGACTGGTTCCTAACGTTGTGGGCATGAAGGAAGAAGACGTAGCAGCATTCCTTGAAAGCCACGGATATGTTCTGGGCAATGTAAAGACAGAGACATCACCTGAAGATAAGGGCACAGTTCTCGAGCAGACACCGGTAGCAGGCTCTACACTTGATAAGGAGAGCAAGGTAGATATCGTTGTATCTGACGGAAAGGGTACTGAGAAAGGAATCGTTCCTTCAGTTACGAGAATGTCTCTTGAGGACGCTAAGAAGGCTATCCAGTCAGCCGGATTCACCGTAGGAAATATCTCATACGACTGGGATGAGTCCATCGGTAAGGGATATGTTATCTATCAGCAGTATCAGGCCAACTCGCAGCTCGACAAGGGCACAGCGATCGACCTTCAGGTAAGTTCCGGTCCTGAACCGGCTCCTACACCTGCTCCGACACCGGAAGGCGAAGACGCCGCCGGCGGTGAGGGCTAACGGATACGCTGTATGACAGGAACAGTAGTAAAGGGTATCGGAGGCTTCTACTTTGTCTATGACGGCAGTGAGACCGTCATGGGCAAGGCAAGGGGGAATCTCAAAAGAAATAAAGAACTGATCTATGTCGGTGATATAGTCGATTTCGACATAGATGAGAACGACAAGGACGGTGAGTGCGTTATTCACCGCGTTGTCGAGCGCAGAAATCACCTGAAACGGCCGCCGGTATCCAATCTGGATATCCTGGTGGTCGTGTTTTCGTTAGTCAAACCGGCTGTCAATTATCCTGTAATCGACAAGCTTATAGCAGGATGTGAGCTTGCCGGCATAAAACCGGTAATATGCATATCCAAAAAAGACCTTGTTGCAGCTGAAGAAGCAGAAGAGGCGCGCAGAATATACGCGGATATTTATCCGTCTGTATGCGTAAGCGGTGCAAGCGGCGAGGGAATAGAGGACCTGAGAAAGATGATCAGCGGCAGCAACGTCGCTCTTGCGGGGCCGTCAGGAGTCGGCAAGTCGACTATCACCAATCTCCTGCATCCTGAAGCTGATCCTGAAAGTGAAAATCACGCGGAGACTGTCATCGCCCAGACGGGGCACATAAGCCATAAGACCGGGCGGGGCAGACACACCACGAGGCACGTTGAGATATTCCCGCTGCCGGACGGCACGATGCTGTACGACACACCGGGATTCACATCTCTCGATATGCCTGAGATAAAACCGGAGAACGTGGGGAAGCTCTTCCCTGAATTCAATATATCCGGACAGAGCTGCAGATATTCTGACTGCATGCATATCAATGAGCCTGAATGCGCCGTGAAAGAGGCGCTTGCAGCAGGGAAGATCTCCCAAAGCAGATATGATTCTTATGTGATAATGACGGAAGAGGTAAAGAAATGGCAAAAATAGCACCATCGATCCTGGCGGCAGATTTTTCAAGACTTGGAGAAGACGTAAAAGATGTATGCTCAAGAGGCATTGATTATCTTCATGTAGACATAATGGACGGAGAGTTTGTGCCTAACATCAGCTTCGGACCGGATGTCATGAAGAGCATGAACAGTATTGCAACAGTTCCTTACGATGTACATCTGATGATCGTAAAGCCTGACAGATATATCGAGAAATTCATTACTGACAACACTGAGTTTATCACCGTTCATTACGAAGCATGTGATGACCTGGCTTCCACCATACAGCATATCAAGGACGCCGGTGCAAAAGCAGGTGTTTCGATCAAGCCGGGAACAGCTCCGGAAGTGCTCGACGATTACCTTGCAGATATAGATCTTATACTCGTAATGTCCGTAGAGCCGGGATTTGGAGGACAGAAGTTTATGGACAGCAGTCTCCCGAAGATCGAGTACTACGCAAAGAAGAGAGAAGAGCTCGGTCTTGATTATGTGATCGAGGTAGACGGCGGAGTAGGAGCAGGCAATGCGCACCTCGTAAGAGATGCGGGCATCGATATCATCGTTGCCGGCTCAGCGGTATTCAAGGCTGCCGACAGGACCGCCGAGGTCGCTGCGATCAAAGGCGAGTAGTATCTGACTATTTCCGGAACATTCAGTCCGGATCTGAAATAAAGTGTCTGCATAGGCAGGCACTTTTTGTATGTAAGGACCGGCACAAAATGGCCTGTATCCGTCAATAAATGACCGAAGAAGTCTGTACAGTTTTGGCAAATGCTTTCCGATAGAATGGCTGCAGGGGAATGCCATGCTCAGAAGAAGACTTTGCTCATATACTGTGTTTTTTATGTCAGGTATCGCGGCCGGATTTTTTATGCTCGAAAAAAGCAGACTTCTGAGCGCTGCAGCTTTTATTGCCTCCATGCTGACAGTAGCTGCATGCATAGATCCGGATGATAAGGTCAGATCCGTGAAAAGCTGCCGCATCATACGATTCAGACAGCTGCTTGTGATAATGCTGCTGTCAGGTATGCTCATTTTTTCAATAAGCTATGCGGGCTTCACATATGCAGACAGGCATGTTGCAGGCAGCACACGGCTAAAGGGGACTGTCTTAAACTGTGTGCCTGCCGGGGAGAAACTCAGGCTTACGCTCAGAAGCAGGGATCTCTGGCATCCGAAAGTTCTTGTCACCCTGAAAAACTATGATGATGAGATCTCTCCGTCCGGACTTTACGGAGCTGAAGTAGAAGTGTACGGACAATACCGTGATATCGAACCGGCTCCGGATCCAGGCTGTTTTGATTACCGTATTTATCTGAGAGGCAGGGGAACAGGGCTTTCATTCGGGGCGGAAGGCATCAGGATCGCCGGCAAAAGTGAAAGCATGCTGATACGTTTCAGGAAATATCTGTACAGGATGCGGGAGGAATTTATTTCACGTTTTGATGAGGATTCTTCGGGCTTTATACGCGGTGTCATCTTCGGAGACAAGCGTGACATAGATGAAGAGCTGGTAAATGAGTTCAATCAGAATTCCACCGGTCATATCCTGGCAGTGAGCGGACTTCACATGGGATTCCTTTTTGGTCTCCTCAAAGTGCTTACGGGGCGGAGACGTACGCCCTTATTGTCATTTATCGTGATAACAGTACTTGTCATCTACGGTGAGATGACTATGTGGAGCGCAGCTACCGTAAGAGCCTGCCTTGTAGCATCCGCAAGTATAATATCGATACATGTAAGGCGGCGCTTTGATCTTCTGACATCTGTATGTTTTGCCGCTTTCTGCATACTCTCTGCAGAACCATATCAGCTGTTTGATGCGGGCTTTCAGCTTTCCTTTCTGGCGATGGCCGGCATATCAATCGTTACGAAGCCGGTATCTTCCGTAACCGGAGAAGCGATAGCTGCTGCTCTTGCCGTACAGCTGTCCACTGTCCCGGCGGCAGTGTGCAGTTTCAACTGCTTTGAGCCTTTTGCACTTTTCATCAACATCCCGGTCATATTGCTCGCCTCGGTACTTGTGCCGCTTTGCATAGTACTGCTGATGCTTCAGATCGTGATCGGATCTGTTCCGGTCAGCGGCATCAGTCTGGCGGAGATGATATCCTATGCGGTAATACAGACAAATCATCTTCTGGGCGCGGGGACAGGACCTGCAATAAGAACGGCAGGATTTGGGGCTGCACTGACTGTCCTTTACTATCTTGCGATGTTCGGCCTTTCCAATGAGTGGATCAGGGTGCTCGTCCTCAGAAAAAAGAAGAAAGAAATACTGAAACTTGCTGCGATCGCTTTGCTGCCTGTGATAGCGATATCTTCATGCCTTTTTGACAGTCTTGCTGATGATGAGGTGGTCTTCGTGTCAGTTGGCCAGGGCGACTGCACACATATAAGGGCAGCGGGCAGGAACATCCTAATTGACGGAGGAGGAGATCCGGGAAGCGGGGGCGAAGAAAGCGGAAACAGGAATAGCGGGTATAACGTAGGCGAGAAGGTCCTTATGCCATATCTTCTGCACTCCGGCGCAGGCTCTGTGGATGCTGCACTGGTCACACATCTGCATGCTGACCATTACAAAGGAATATGCGAGCTTTCGGAAGTTATACCGGTCGGTGTGCTCGGTATCCCAATAGATTACAGGAACAGTTCAGAAGAGGTCGCAGACGGTTATGATCCGGAGCGCATCCTCTATATCAGGCCGGATACAAAACTTGAGATAAGTGACGATGTATATATCGATGTTCTGTGGCCTCTGACTGTTTCGGACAAGCCGCTCGCAGCAGATGATCCAAACGAACACAATACCGTGTACATGATCCACTACGGCAGCATAAAGATAATGGTGACCGGTGATCTTCTCGAAGAAGACGAGCTTGAGATGGTAGAGCACTATGCGGGTACGGACTGTCTGAGCTGTGATGTGCTGAAAGTAGCTCATCACGGGAGCAAGTCAAGCAGCAGCGAGGCCTTTCTGGATGCTGCTTCGCCGTCTGTCGCGGTCATCCAGGTGGGTTCCCATAACTTCTACGGGCATCCTCATCAGCAGACTCTTGACCGCCTTAATGAAAGGGATATCAAAGTCTTCCGGACCGATCTGAACGGGGCCGTAGGTATAGACATCCGCGGCAATAATACCTGTGTGGACCTGTTCAGAAAATAGCTTTCAGGTGGCAGCTGCGATAGTCAAATCCTGCAAAAAATGTTAGTATAACAGCATGGCATACAAAGACTTCGTAAATGACAGGAAAAAAGGAATACTGAAGGACGTGATGTTCTTTTACGGCGCAGAGGATTATCTGATGAACTGGGCTGCAGAGAGCATCATTTCCGAATACGTCGATGAGGCGTCAAGGGACCTCGATGTCATAAAGCTCGAAGGTGAACAGGTGAATGCAGCTGACATCATGGCGGCTGCCAGGGCTTATTCGATGTTCTCTGAAAAAAGGGTCGTTGTTGTGCGCAATTATCTGCCTCTTTACAGGAAGACTGCAGATGCCGGTGCCGACGATCTCTTAAACTTTGCTTCGTCGCCGCAGGACCAGTCCATAGTCATATTTATGCTTGAAAGCCGTCTTTCGGGAGATCTGAATGCCTACGGAAAGAAGCTGGCCAAAGCCTGCAACGGATATGAATTCGCCAGGCTTGAAAGAGCAGACCTCAAGAACTTCATCACCAAGCGTGTCCACGCAGCCGGGAAGATGATAGCACGCCGCGAGCTTGATCACATGATCGATGTTTCGGGCTATTACAACAGAGGAAGCGCATATGACCTGTCTCTACTGGACCGCGATACCGACAAGATCGTGAAAGCCTGCGAAGGTGACGACATAAGCGCGGCACTTATCGAAGAGATACTGATAGGTGACAGCGACAGGTTCGTTTTCAGCCTCGTGGACGCTCTTATGGCCGGAGACAGGGGAAAAGCCCTTGAGATAGCAGAAGCCATCATAAAGGAAGAGGACGGCGCAATGGCGGTGCTGGCGCTTCTTACAAAGCAGTTTGAGATAATGTATGACGCCCTCGAACTTTCTGACAAGGGATACAGCATCTCACAGATGGCAAAGAAGACGGGCGTGAATGAATTCAGATTCAAAAGGGCATTCAATGCTGCCGGAAAATACAGAAAGAGAAAGATCAGGAATATCCTTATCGGACTGTACAACACTGACAGGGATATAAAGAGAGGAAACATAGATAAGGATACAGCGCTCGAACTCACAGCGCTCAATGCCTGCCCGTGATACACAAAGCGCCCCGCATGTATGATGCGGGGCGCTTTATTATGTTCGATATACGTCTTTGAAGTCTGCGCTGAAAGACAGCGCAGTTTTTATTTTCCGGCCTGCTGGATAAGTTCGCGGGCAGCCTGAAGGGCATTTTCGCTCTCGGCAGAGCCGCTGAAGAGTGTCGCTATCATGCGAACCTTCGAATCATCATTCAGATGCTCGATATTGGTGTATGATTTGTCCTTATCGATTGATTTGCTGATAAGATAGTTATCGTCACCATATGCCGCGATCTGAGCCAGATGCGTTACGGAGATGATCTGGCGGTGACCGGCTATCTCGCTCATCTTTTTACCGACAACGAGGGCGGTGCGACCGCTTATTCCGGTGTCGATCTCGTCAAAGATCATCGTCTCCACACGGTCGGTCTCGCCGATTATATGCTTGAATGCGAGCATTATCCTTGATATCTCACCGCCTGACGCGATACGGGTAAGAGGCATCAGCGGCTCTCCAGGATTCGTGGAGATCAGAAACTCAACTTTATCAAAACCCAGAGGACCGATCTCGTCGGTCTTCTTGATATCTATCCTGAATTCGGAATTCGCGAATTCAAGGTCATTGAGCTCCTTGGTCATGGCTGACTCAAGTCTCTGTGCGATTATGTGTCTGAGCTCGCTCACGTGAGAAGCCTGATCTTCGAGCAGGGCGTAGCGCTTGTGTGCCGCCTCTGCGAGTCTTGACTTTTCAGCATCGAAGTTCTGGATCATATTGAGTCTGGACCCAAGCTCATCCCTGAATTCCAGTATCTCTTCAACGCTCTTTCTGTATTTGCGCTTTGCGTCTTCGATCACAGCAAGCCTGCCTGAGACTTCATCCATATCTGCCTCAGAGAAGCTGAGGCCCGACAGAAGATCTCTCAGGACGGAAGACGCGTCATCGAGAGCATAGTAGGAGTCGGAAACTCTCTCGGCTACCGATGCCAGAGATTCGCTGTAGCTGCTGATACCCGAAAGTTCGGAGACCACATGGCTCAGAGAATCAAGGAGGGAAGGAGCACCGCCGTAATCAGAGGACTGGAGGATGTCATAGGATGATCTGACTGCCTGGAAGATGCGTGAACTGTTCTTCATCATCTCTAGGCGTTCGCGGAGTTCTTCGTCTTCGCCCGGATAAAGCTTTAGATCATCTATGTACTTATACTCGAAGCTGTAATAATCCTTTTGCTGTATGGCGCTGGCTTCTGCTTTCAGGAGGTCGTCATATTCCTTCTGTGCAGTTTTGTAAGCATCGTAAACAGTACGCAGCTTCACGAGTTCGGGCCTTATGGCCTCGCCGTGGAAGCTGTCGGTTATATGGATGTGATTGTCGGGATCGAGTATCTGCTGATTGTCATACTGGCCGTGGATGTCGACCCAATCGGAACAGAAGGAGCGTAGCTGGCCAAGAGTCACCATCTCGCCGTTAAGCTTGGAAACGGATTTGCCTCCGGCCATTATCTCACGGGAAATGATCACATCCTCGCCGTCTCTTGTACCTGCGATCTGGATGAATGCTCTGTCAGCTCCTGTGCGGACCATTGTTGTATCGGCTCTGTCGCCGAGCACGGTGCTGATGGCCGTGACAAGAACGGATTTGCCCGCGCCGGTCTCGCCGGTTATTATATTGAGTCCATCGCCAAGGTCGAATGAAAGATGCTCGATAGTGGCGAAATTATCGATGATAATGCGGTCTATCATAATTCTTGAAAGTTGCTTCAGTCTCTTGAATTCAGTACTTTATCAAATGCTTCCGTGATGTAAGGAACGTTGTCCTCGTGATCGACGACTATAAGCATAGTGTTGTCGCCGCAGATGGATCCTACTACGTGATCTAGGCTCAGAGTGTCGATGGCTTCACCGGCTGCTCCCGCACATCCCGGAAGAGTCTTTACGACTATGAGGTTCTGAGCGCAGGAATAAGAAAGAGTAGTTTCCCTAAAGATCTTTATGAAGCGCTCTGAAATAGGGCGGTCATCATAGTTCCCGGCAAAGTATCTGTACTTGCCGTCCTTGCCCTGGCCCTTTACGAGCTGGAGCTCACGGATATCCCTGGATATCGTAGCCTGGGTAACATTGTAGCCGGCCTGCTTCAGCAGTTCGAGAAGCTGGTCCTGAGTTTCGACTTCGTTTGTCTTTATGATCTCAAGTATTTTGTTCTGCCGTGATAATCTCATGACTGTCCTCCAAAAGGTAGAATTACATACACTGTGATTTTAGCATAAAAATACGCTAGCATGCATAAAATATGAAAAAAGGGCATATATGGCCCGATAAGGTGCATATTCCGGCGGATACGGGACATATGAGGCTTGACAGCAAAAAAGAACAAAAAACGAACATAGACATAGTATCGCATAAATGGTAAAATTCAATGCATGAGAATACTTGGAATAGACCCGGGGTACGCCATTATGGGCTACGGGATAGTTGAATACAAAGGCAGCAAATTCACGCCTGTCGCATACGGCTCAATAACTACGGAAGCACATACTCCCAACGAGGAGAGACTGATGATCCTTTATGATGAGCTCACAAGCATAATCAGGGAATATCAGCCTGAAGAAGCATCCATAGAAGAGCTTTTCTATAACACAAACGCCACGACTGCCATAATGGTAGGCGAGGCCAGGGGGACCGCGCTGCTTGCCTGTGCAAAGGCGGGCATACGCATCTCCGAATACACGCCGCTTCAGATAAAATCCGCTCTTACCGGCTACGGCAGAGCAGACAAAAAGCAGGTACAGGCAATGGTAAAGATGATACTCAACCTTTCTGAGGTACCTAAGCCTGACGACACCGCAGATGCTCTGGCAGCGGCTATTTGCCATGCCCATCATGCAGGCGGCCGCATGCCGAGGAGATAATTATGATAAGATTTCTCAGGGGACAATATTTATACTACGAATCAGGCGCGATAGTCATAGAGACTTCGGGCGGGATAGGCTTCAGGGTCTTCGTATCGGATACCAGCAGCCTTCTGACAAAGCGCGAAGGCGATGAGCTCGAGGTCTATACCTACATGCAGGTCAAGGAAGACGGCATGGCGCTGTACGGATTCGCCGATACCGAAGGTCTCGCACTCTTCGAACAGCTGATTACAGTAAAGGGAGTCGGACCAAAGGCCGGACTTGCCATAATGTCACTCGGCACACCTAATCAGATCAAGGCCGTGATATCGGGCGGCGATGCTGCGTCGATAGCGATGGCTCCCGGCATAGGAAAGAAGACTGCTGAGAGAGTCATACTTGAACTCAAGGACAAGGTTTCCGCTCTTCCTCTCGAAGGAGACGACCTTACAAGCGGCATAGCTCCGGCAGCTGCTCCGGGAAGCGGAGAGCGCGGCGAGGCGGTAATAGCTCTTACTACGCTCGGATACAGCAAGAAGGAAGCTGAGTCCGCAGTTGCATCCGTTCCTGAAGAAGGGCTGAGCGCAGAAGAATACGTAAAGAAATCACTTAAATTCCTGTTATAGAAACATTTACAGATGGACGAAAGAGTTACACAGACAAAAGCAGTGCCTTCAGAGCTCGCAGGGGAGATGACCTTAAGGCCTCAGTACCTTAGCGAATACTGCGGGCAGTCGGCTACAAAAGATAATTTGTCTATATACATCGAGGCGGCCAAGATGAGAGGCGAGCCTCTTGATCACGTGCTTTTCTACGGCCCTCCTGGACTCGGAAAGACTACGCTCGCAGGCATCATAGCGAATGAGCTCGGTGTCGACATCAAGGTAACATCCGGACCGGCTATAGGCCGCGCGGGGGATCTTGCAGCTATTCTTACGAATCTTAACGACAATGACGTCCTGTTTATCGATGAGATCCACAGGCTCAACCGCTCTGTCGAAGAAGTGCTGTACTCTGCGATGGAGGATTACGTGCTCGATATCATTATCGGAAAAGGTCCGGCGGCCAGGTCGCTCAGAATAGATATCGCAAAGTTCACTCTCATAGGAGCCACCACCCGTGCGGGAAGCCTCTCGGGACCGCTGAGAGACCGTTTCGGAATAGTCGAGAAGTTTGAGTTCTACACTCCTGCAGAGATAAGGGAGATCCTCAGAAGGACGGCAAACGTGCTCGATACGCCTATAGATGACGCATCACTCGAAGAGATAGCAAAGCGCTCCAGAGGCACACCGAGGATAGGCAACAGGCTTATCAAGAGAGTCAGGGACTTCTCATCTGTCATTGCAGACGGACGCATAGATATCGATATCACAAGAAAGGCGCTTGATGCGCTCGGTGTCGATGACCTCGGACTTGAAAAGCTCGACAGAGACATACTCGAGACAATAATAAAGGGCTTCAACGGCGGCCCTGTCGGCATTGAGACCATTGCTTCAGCCATAGGCGAGGAGAGGGTCACGATCGAGGACGCGAATGAGCCTTATCTCATTCAGGCCGGACTGATCTACAGAACACAGAAAGGAAGAGTTGCATCAAGGGCGGCTTATGAGCATATGGGATTGCTCGGACTGTACCGCGAGCCTGAGAGCGAGCAGCTCAAAATGGATCTGGAATAATAAATGAAGATAGAAGATTTTGATTACAACTTGCCCGAGGAGCTGATAGCGCAGACTCCTTTGGAGCAGAGAGACAGCTGCAGGTTGATGGTGCTTGACAGAAAGGAAAATACGGTTGAGCACCGTCATTTTTACGATATCCTAAATTATGTAAACCCAGGTGACTGCCTGGTACTTAACGATTCCAGGGTCATTCCTGCCAGGATGTACGGAATAAAGAAGGGTACCGGAGCTCATATAGAGCTGCTTCTAATCAAACGCATCGAAGGCGACAGATGGGAATGCATGGTGAGACCGGGGAAGAGGCTGCATGAAGGAGATACCGTCATACTGGCCGGCCGCACTGATACAGTTCCTGCGGGAATGGAAGCGCCTGAATGCGGATATACTCTTGTGAATGGCATAGACAAGCGCTTTGAAGCGAATATCCTCGGCATTCATGATGCTGATAACGGCACAAGGCTCGTTGAATTCAGCTATGACGGCATTTTTATGGAGCGACTTGAGGAGATAGGCTCGATGCCGCTTCCGCCGTACATATCAAGACCTGCGGAAGACAGCGACAAGGAGATGTATCAGACTGTCTACAGCCGCATCGACGGATCGGTCGCGGCGCCGACAGCCGGACTCCACTTCACAAAGGAGCTGCTGCAGCAGGCGAAAGATAAAGGCGTCCGTATCGCTTATGTCACTCTTCACGTAGGTATCGGCACCTTCAGACCGGTAAAGGTCGATGTCATCGAAGAACACAAGATGCACTTCGAGGAGTGCTCGGTAGACGAGGAGAACGCTGAGATCATAAACCGCACAAAAGAAGAAGGCGGACGCATAATCTCGGTCGGGACCACATCGACAAGAACTCTTGAGAGCATGGCGGAGAATGGAAAAGTGAAGGCAGGGCACAAGTCCACCGACATATTCATCTATCCGGGATATGAATTCAAGATCGTCGATGCTCTTATAACCAACTTTCATCTGCCTAAATCCACGCTTATCATGCTGGTATCGGCACTTTACGACAGAGAACATATCCTTGAAGCATATGAGACTGCTGTCAGAGAAAAATACAGATTCTTCAGCTACGGCGACGCGATGCTGATCAAATAGAGGAGGACTGATGGGAAATTCAGCTCTTATTTTCGAATTACTGCATAAGGACGCAGGATCAAAAGCAAGACGGGGACGCATAACGACACCGCACGGCGTTATCGAGACTCCTGTTTTCATGCCGGTAGGCACACAGGCGACCGTAAAGGCCATGAAGCCTGAGGACGTCGAAAGAACAGGCGCCCAGATCATCCTTTCGAATACCTACCACCTGATGCTCAGGCCGGGAAGCGATATCGTAAGGGAAGCCGGCGGACTTCATGAATTCATGAACTGGCACAAGCCTATTCTGACGGACTGCGGCGGTTTTCAGGTGTTCAGCCTCGGGCATATGAGAAAGATCACGGAAGAAGGCGCACTGTTCTCTTCGCATATCGACGGAAGCAGACATATGCTGAGTCCGGAGAGATCGATCGAAGTGCAGAATGATCTCGGCGCAGACATAATCATGGGATTCGATGAGTGTGCTCCGCCTGACGCTGACTATGACTATATCGCCAAATCACAGGCACGCACAACAAGATGGCTCAGGCGCTGCATCGAGGCTCATAAATATCCGGAGAAGCAGGCGCTCTTCGGCATTATGCAGGGCGGATTCTTCAGAGATCTCAGAGAAGAGAGCGCTGAAGCCATAGTCAGCCTGGATCTGCCGGGATATGCCATAGGCGGCATATCTGTCGGAGAGACTAAAGAAGAATACATCGGTGTGCTTGAATACGCGCCTGACCTCCTTCCTGAAAACAAGCCAAGGTATGTAATGGGTATCGGCACGCCTGACTATATCTTTGAGGCTGTTGAGCACGGAGTGGATATGTTTGACTGCGTTGAGCCGACAAGGATAGCTAGACACGGGATGGCAATGACAAGTCACGGCCGTGTGAATATAAAGAACGCCAGGTATGAAAGAGACTTCGGCCCGCTCGATCCTGAGTGTGACTGCTATGCCTGCAGGCACTACAGCAGGGCATATCTCAGACACCTGTTCAAGGCAGGAGAGACTATGTCTGCCATGCTTCTCACAGAACACAATCTGAGATTCCTTTCGAGACTTTCGGAGAATATAAGAAGATCCATCGACGAAGACCGTTTCATGGATTACAAAAAGGATTTCTACGCAAGATACTATAATGAAGAAGCCTAAAGTCTGGGACATAGCTGTACTTACGGGTATAGTGCTGACGATCATCATGTTTGTGATGGCGCGGAACCGTGACAGCGGTGCCCGCGCGGTTTGCATAATACTTTCTGTATACTTCGTCAGCGCGTTTTTTATGCTGATCTACGCGTTCCTCAGGCAGCTGCGGTATAACATGTATTCATACAACACGATTTACTACATGGGATTCGCGCTGTTTGTGCTTTTTGTCCTGGCATCCAATATCAGTCTTCTGTCACTTATAGACAAGGATCCCGGCACTTACGGGATGCTTACAGTTCTTTATAATCTGGTGGGCACTTCACGGGCTTTCATATTTGCAACATTTCCGTTCATCCTGGTTTTCTCAGCCGCGCTGTGCGCTTCAAACATCTCGCTTATAAAGCATGAAGGGAAGAGACTGGTCAATCTGCTCGGTATAATCCTTTCTTTCATGATGGTCACAGGAGCTCTTATAATCTTTTTCTCATCCAGATATATGTCGGGCAGTGCGGCAGAAGTAATGAGAATGGAGATAGCATCGCAGGTATTCTCTACGATCTACCTGTACTGCGAGTGCATGCTCATAGGCGCGATCGTTGCCAATTATATAGCCGCGCGGCATATACCGGCATATGACAAGGACTACATAGTCATTCTGGGCTGCGGCATACGCGATGACGGCACGCCTACACCGCTTCTTAAGGGCAGGATAGACAAGGCAGTCGAGTTCAGCAGAAACCAGTACGCAAATACAGGACACGCGCCGGTATTCATCACATCGGGCGGACAGGGGCCTGATGAAGCAATATCCGAGAGCGAATGCATGAAGCGATATCTTACCGGTCTAGGCATTCCCGAGAGCAGGATCATAAAAGAGGACAGATCGACAGATACCTTTGAGAACATGAAGTTCACAAAGGAGAAACTTGAAGAAGCGGGGAAGAGCATCCCGGATACAAAGATAGCTTTCGCGACCACAAAGTATCACGTGTTCAGAAGCGGGCTTTACGCAAAACGCGTCAAACTGCAGGCGGAGGGCGTAGGCTCCGATACAAAGTGGTATTTCTGGCCTAATGCCTCAGTACGTGAACTGGTGGGACTGATGACAGAACACAGGGGAAAGCAGGCATTGGTGCTTATCGGTATGATCGCCGTGTATGTAACGCTTGCAGTGATATCATTCAAATTCTGAAGGGATAAATAATGGAAATAAATGAAACAAAAATACTGGATACGGATAAGATCTGCCCTGCGGCAGAACACTGCGGGGGCTGCATATATCAGGGCGTGCCTTACGCGGAGCAGTATGCGGCAAAGGACAAATCCGTGAGAAGGCTGCTTAACAAGCACGATATCGACGAGTCAGTATATCTTGGCATGGAGCCGGCTATCTGCACAGGCGCATACCGCAATAAAATGGAATATACCTTCGGCGATCTCGAAAAGGGCGGAGAGCTTGAACTCGGCATGCACTATAAAGGGCGCTGGATGTCGATCCTGACGACGGATGAGTGCCAGCTGGTACCAGGTCAATTCAACCTTATTCTTCGCTCTGTGCTCGAATTTTGCCGTTCTAAAGGGTACAGACCGTATCACCGCAAGACACATGATGGAATACTGAGGAATCTCGTGGTCAGATGCGGCGTAAGGACAGGGGAGATACTCGTCAACATAGTCACGGCTTCAAGCGAGCCGTTCGATGATGAGGGCTTCAAAGACACGCTTCTTGGTCTTGATCTCGGAGATATGAAACTCGCCGGCATTCTCCACACATATAATGACAGTGTGGCGGATGCGGTCATCGACGAGCGCCATGAGATACTGTACGGACGCGATTATTATAACGAGGAAATACTCGGGCTGAGATTCAAGGTAAAGGCGTTCGCTTTCTTCCAGACGAATATAGATGCTGTTGAGAGGCTGTACAGTGATGTTCTGAAAGTTGTTCCGGATGTAAGCGGCAAGACTGTGTATGACCTCTACTGCGGAACGGGAACGATATCCCAGCTCATGGCATCGGCGGCAAAAGATGTCTACGGAATCGATATAGTTGAGGACTCTATCGAGGCTGCCAGATCCAATACTGAACTCAATGGCATAAGCAACTGCCACTACATTTGCGGGGACGTCAAGGAAAAGCTGGACGAGATCCCTGAGAAGCCTGAGGTGATCGTAGTCGATCCGCCGCGCGCAGGCATACACGACAAGGCTGTAGCCATGCTCTGCAGATACGGGATAGAGGAGATCGTGTATGTCAGCTGCAACCCGAAGACGTTGTGCATAAACCTGGACAGCTTCCGCTCAAACGGTTATGAAATAAAGCAGATAAAGGCATATGACAATTTCCCGATGACAAAGCATGTGGAGTGTATATGTCTGATGAGCAGGAAGAAAACAGCCGATGAGGGTGGAGAATAAAACAATAAAAGAGACATCATATCTGCAGTCAAAGCAGGGTAGATGTCTCCTTTTATTGCGTATATTTTTATAGCAGGCTTTACTTTGATGGATATCTTCCGACAAACTTGAGAGTCTCGCAGACCTCTGAAAGATCTTTCATCATCTTCTGACCGGCCTCAGACTTGTCATCGCCGTCACATTCTGTGTAGAAGTAATATCCCCATTCCTCAGTCTTGAGCGGTCTTGTGTGCAGGAAGCGGATGTTGAAGCCGTTGCTGCTTATAGCGTTGATCGCTTTTACAAGAGAGCCCTGAACATTGAGAACAGTGAAGATGAGCATGAAACGGGATCCTTCTTCGCATGCAGTTTCGTTTTCATCCTTTGCAAGAACAGCATAACGGACGACCTCTTCGCCTGTATCCCATTTAAATACTCTTACGATGCTGAGGTCTCCCTGATAGAAGAGATCCATTACATGATTGACCTTGCCGCTTCTGCTTCTCTCAAAAGGCAGTACGCATGCTTCACACTCTCCGTTAACGACAGCCTCATAAGTCCTATCATAGTTCTGATAGTCGATATGGGAAGCATCATGACTGATAGAGCAGGTTGCCTTGTAATCTTCAGGATCCATTCCTGCGCAATAAGCGATCTTCTTGTATTCCATTTTGTTGCTCCTTTCTGTGCGATCTGAAACCGCCGCTAGTATATTCTTAAAAAAAGGCTAATGCAAGTGCATTTTGATGTGCATCATTCAAGCGGCATCTTATCATCAGGGGCGTGACGGTCTTCGTCAAAATGACCGTGTTTCCGCATGATATTTTTGGATACTTCTCTGAGCCCGCGCTCAACAAAGAATACGGTAGCCGTGCCAAGGATAGCTGCTTCATAAAAACCGGCTCCTATAGCCAGACCTATACATGCGGATGCCCAGAGTCCTGCAGCAGTCGTTAGACCTGAAATATGGCCTCTGTTGACGATTATTGTGCCTGCACCGAGAAAACCTATGCCTGATACTACCTGGGCTCCTATACGCGAAGCATCACCGCTGTAATGCATGGCAGTAAAAATACCTGTACACATGGCGAGCATGGCACCGATGCACACAAGAATATGAGTCCTGAGTCCGGCCGCCGAGCCATGAGCGTCTCTGTCATACCCGATAAGGCCTGCGCAAAGAAGGGCGAGCAGGGTACGTATAAGCAGTGTAAGGAAGTTAAGATCCATCAGCCATGGAAATTTATCTGTGAGCATGTCCAACTCCTATAATCAACGAAACCAATGGTTCCTGTATGTAAACTGTCCGTGTTCTGATTATAAACATAATCAAGCAAAAGTAAAAGTCCGGCCGGAGCCGGACTTTTGTATCGAATGATGTGACCCTTCACTATGCCAGGAAGTAATCCTGAATTGATCCGATAACGATCAGGACCATGAAGATAGGGCCAAGCCACTTGATGCAGAAGTTGAAGAAGCCTTTCGACTTGAATTCCGAACTGAGCTCAACTTCATCATCGATGTAGTGAGGTACGATCCAACCGATGAGGATAGCCATGATAAGTCCTGTGAGCGGCATAAGAAGACCTTCAGCAATATCGTCCCAAACATCAAGAACTGTACCGTTTCCAAGAATGTGGAACCATGTCATTGTTGTTCTTGCGCCAAGTCCGTCAAGAGCAGTCATCAGGTTTCCGATGAGAGCCCATGCTGTCATTATCATCGTTACACCGAATCTGTTAGCAGACTTACCAGCCTTGATTCTGCTGTCGAGGATAGCGGAGATTCCGCCCTCCATCATGCCGATCGAAGACGAGAGGCATGCGAAGAATACGAGCAGCCAGAAGAGGAGAGCAAAGAATGCGCCGCCCTTCATGTCGTTGAATACTGTAGGCATAGCAACGAAGAGGAGTCCAGGACCTCTTGTGAATTCGATGTCATAAGCTGCGCATGCAGGCATGATAGCCATTCCTGCGAGCAGAGCTGCACATGTATCACCGATAGCAATGATAGCAGCGTCTTTCTCGAGGTTCTCTTTCTTGTCCAGATATGAACCGTAAGCAATGAGGCATCCGGAAGCAAGTGAGAGTGAGAAGAACATCTGCGATCCTGCAAGCTTCAGAGTATTGAAGATACCTGCAGCGTCGGACATGCCCTCAAAGTGAGGCTTGTAAAGGAATGCAAGTCCTTCACCAGCGCCAGGCAGTGTGCACGATCTGATAACGATGATGACCAGCATAACGAAGAGAGCAGGCATAGCGACCTTGCAGAACTTTTCGATACCGCCGGATACACCGCCGAGAACGATGATTACTGTAAGAGCAAGGAATATAAGTACCCAGATTACAGATGAAGCATTCGCAAGAGTCTCATCAAACAGAGGACCAGGCTCAAACTGGTTGCCTGCAAACATTCCGAGGGACTTGAAGAAGTACTTCATAACATATCCACCGAATGTGCAGTAGAAAGCAATCAGGAAGAACGGTACGATCGTCTGGAGAACACCGTTGAATGTGAATGCAGGGTGGATCTCCTTGTACGCTTCGATAGCAGCTTTCTGCGATTTACGTCCGATAGCGATCTCGGAAAGTACCAGAGGATATCCTACAACTACCAGAAGGATCAGATAGAGGAGCAGGAATGCAAATCCGCCGCCAAGACCCATCTTGTACGGGAATCCCCAAAGGTTACCAAGACCTACTGCGGAACCAAGTGCGGCCATCAGAAATCCAAAATTGGAATTAAATTGGCCTTTGTTCTGTTGTTCCATAACAATACCTCCTTATAAAATTACGCTTTCGCGCTTACCTATACGCATTAATTATAGATTCAGCCGTATGTGATGTCAACTTGAAAACGGCTTCACAGAATCTTCATAAATGTTAATTTTCTGTCAGATTTCAAGGCTTACGGGATTTACAAACAACATAGTAACAGGTTAACAATCAAGTTCTTTACGCATTTTTAGCATCTGATCAAAGCAAGAAAAGAGGGCGGCTTCTGCCGCCCTAAAATGCCGATATTAATTAATTGCCTTTATAGTTGAAATCACCGTCACGCCATCCCGGAGAGTATTCGTAATGGGCAGGAACGTCGATGACCCATCGGGTTCCGGTTTTCACGTTCTGATATTCTGCTTCATGGTGGACTGTTTTCTTATTATAGCCAATTATCGGCCGTTCTCCTGTAATAGGGTCAGGATCACCATAGATAGGGCTGTTCGGGTCATCTACCTCCTCATCCCAGGCATCTCTGATCTTGACAGATTCATATACATCTTCATAGTGTCCTTGCTCAGGAATCAGGACTTTATGAGCTTCTCTTTCGGCAAGCCACTTTTTGTAGGCTTCCTTCTTGGCCTTTTCTTTGGCTTCCTTGTCGCTCCATGATGTGAGTCCGGTCTCGGTGCCCTTGGTGTAGTAGTCGCCGCCTTTGCTTATTACGTTGGCAGGCTGGGCAGGGTAGGCTCCTTCTTTTGCCTTAGGCAGCTGAGTCATGATCTTGCCCCAGAGTGCAGCAGCCGGAGTTGACATCGTTGACATCTCGACATTCTCATCTGTTCCGATCCATATGGATCCGGCATAGGAAGGGGTGAAACCGTCAAACCAGATATCGTACTGGTCGTTAGTTGTTCCTGTCTTTCCGCCCGGCTGGAAACCTGAAACAGACATATATCTGTTGTATGTTACGACGGATTTGAGGACTTCCTGCATTATCCAGGCAACACCTTCATTGAGGGCTTTTGTCTGAGTGCTCTTTCCTTCAAGAAGAACTTTGCCTTCACGGTCGATAACCTTTGTATAGCAGACCGGAGTGTTTACTTTTCCGCCGGCAGGGAAGGCCGCGTAAGCAAGTGCCATCTCCAGTGGTTCAACGCCCTGTGTCATGGCGCCGAGTCCGAGCGCAGCCGGATTGGCATCGTTGACCGGGTTGCTGAGGTCATCCTGAACAGTTGTAAGTCCAAACTTTTTGAGCTGTTCGATCGAATACTCATTTCCTACCTGAAGGATGATCTTTACAGCGCAGGTGTTTATCGATTTCTGTATGGCCGTCTTGAAAGTATTCTTTCCGGAGAAAGAATTATTGAAGTTGTTAGGCCAGTACTTGCCTTCGATCTTTGTCCTTTCATCTTCGATCGAGGAGTGGGTGGTAATGTAATCTCCCCAGCCCTTGGTGCCTTGCTTATCGATGTGATAATCGATAAACTGCCATTTCTGGCCTGCTTCGGCAAGCTCATAGCTCTTCTGAAGGGCAGCTCCGTATACAGCGAGAGGCTTTATCGAGGATCCCGGCTGGCGAGGGTTGAGAGATCTGTTGAGGACCTTCTGCCCGCCGAACTGGCGTCCGCCGACCATTGCCTTTACTTCACCTGTACCTACACCGACTATGGTCATGGCAGCCTGAGGCTGACGCTGTCTAGGCGAAAGGGTGTAGGACTTGCGCGTGAGCACCACGTCATTGCCGTCTATCTTTATTGCTCCTTCGTAGTAAGGGTCTTCAAAGAAGTCCTTGCTTATGATGACATTGCCTTCGGAATCGGCCTCTTTGTAGCCCATAGGGACGTTGAGGTATCCGCCCGAGATGGAATAGCAGATGTCATCTTCGTCATAGAAGAAGTATGTCTTGAATTCAAGACTGTAATCGGTCTGGCCATCGACTTCGGTCTCATAGATGTGGAGCTTGTGGCCCTTCATGATGGTTATGCTGCCATCATCATTGACCTTCACATCTCCGTCAGCTCCGCTCAGCCTGAAGTCGCCTTCTTTGTCAAAGTAGTTTGAATACTTATACAGCGCTATCTGACCGTCGTTGTTGAGCATGTTGCCGTTGCCGTCTCTCGGAGCGCTCACGTATGGGAAGTTGCTGCCGTCCTGGAACTCCTTGGCAATGACTTCCATGGCAGTACTGTCTACAGTTGAGTAGATCTGCAGACCGCCCGTGTATACCAAACGTTCGGCGTCTTCGTATTCCATTCCGTACTGATCCATGAGATCACTTATTATGGTGTCGACCAGATATTCATGGAAGTACGAATAAATGCTGCTGCTGGATTTGAGGTTCGGCTTGATGAAATCATTGAGAGACTCATCGTAGACTTCATCATGTTCACTCTGATCTATATAATTCTGAGCCAGCATGAGGTCGAGAGCGAGCTGGCGCCTGTTCTTGGCAAGGTCATTTGTAACGACTGTGTCAGGCTCGGTCGCGACTACCTCCGAATCGACAACGTTCTGCGCTTCTGAAGCAAGCTTGAGGAGGGCATACGTATCCGGTGACTGCGGAAGGGCAGCAAGAGAAGCGCATTCGATGAGGTCGAGGTCCTTGACACTCTTTGAAAAATACGTCTTTGCCGCGGCATTTACTCCGTAGCATCCGTGACCGAGATATATCGTGTTGAGGTATGCCTCGATTATCTCTTCCTTGCTCAGGAACCGTTCCAGCCTGCTGGCGTAGTACATCTCGAGGATCTTTCGCTTGATGCTTCGTACACTCTTGGTATCTGCAAGGTATACGTTACGCGCAAGCTGCTGTGTTATGGTACTCGTTCCGCTTATGCGTCCGCTTCCCGTAAATGAAGACAATACAGCTCCTATCATTCTGGTCCAGTTAAAGCCGTGGTGCTTCCAGAAGGTCTTGTCCTCAATAGCAACGAAAGAGTTTATAAGATCTTCCGGCATGTCTTCATATTTGACTATCTTACGGTTTTCGGTATAGAAGATATTATCTATCTGCTGGCCTTCGTCATTGTAGACTACAGAGGCAGTATCAACCACAGCATAGATATCCTTATAATCATATTTAGGAGCGACAGTGATGATGGCAAGCGCATAAATAAGACCGGCCATGACAAAGACCATGCCGACAGCCACCATGTCGCCTAAGAGTTTCAGAAAACTGAATTTATATTTGGTGTTTCTTACGGTCTTGCCGCCTTTTTTATAGGTAGGACCTTGTGAAGGATCGTAGTCCTTGTTCTTTTTGTAGAAGAGGGTGTGCCTGAGCTTCTTTTTATCAATAGACTTTGCCTTTTTGGCAGCTGTGGAAACAGCTGCAGCAGTCTTCTTCTTCGATTTGCCTGCCGTCTTTTTTTTCTTTTTCTTCTTAGCCGGCTTTGAAGCGGCAGGAGCAGGAGGGTCTGCTTCAGTTTTCAGCCCGGCCTCAGGCTTTGGTTCAGCTTCAGCTTCAGTTTCAGACTTAGTGACCTCAGGTTCAGCTTCCGGTTCCGGCTCGGGTACAGGTTCTTCTTCGGTCACAGTCTCAGGCTCAGATACCGGCTCAGCTTCCGCTTTGGCTTCAGGCTCATGAGTTTTATCAGACTCAGAGACAGCTTTTGGATCAGGATCAGCTCCTTTTTTCAGACTCCTGAAGTCAGGCGATTCAACTTCCATCCATGAAAAAGTCTGGGCAGCTGTCGCCTTTGTCGTGTCGCTGTCGTTGAAATAAGAACTGTAGTCCGATGATAAGTCACCGGCGGGATCTTCAAAGCGTGACAGAAAGTCATCGATCTCGCGTTCTGAATCAGATCTTTTGTCTCGGTCTGATCTCATTGATCTCCTCCTACATAACCTATAACCACTAATAATTTATTTTAACACAGGCTATCCGAAGATAGAAGTATTGCCCTTTGCCTTGATGTAGCAGAGTATGGAATTCGTTATATTTGCTGCATTGGATGCCTTTGTCCTTACATGTATTATGTCAGCTTTGCCGTTTTTGGCAGCCAGGTATGAACAAGGTGTAAAGAAATTGTCTGTCTGATATTCGAGGAATGAATCGAGCGCAGTCGAGTCATTTACTTTTTCATATGTTTTATTGAAGGTGTGAGCAAGTGAATTGCGCGTGTTCTCAAACGCCTTTACCTCGCCCTTGGCTTCATATCCGCATCCGTAAAGTTCAGCAGCTACCTTATTGTCGTTGAACATGCGGTCGGTGAAAGAGTCATTTACGCCCTGTGTTATTATCCTCAGTCTTATATGATCGTCTTCAGCTGTAAGACCGGTCGCGCAGTTTATACCGTAAACATCACCGGCTTCTTTTCCTTCCGGAAGGGCATCTCCGTCGGAATAACGGTATGCTCCGCTTTTGATCGTATACAGAACACCTGTAAGCTTATCCAGAGTCTCTGCAGAATAAGCGGTTGCAGGAAGCGCTGCAGGATCCTCGATCACTTCATATGAGTATTCAAGATCCGGGTGATCTTCGAGATAAGCCTTTTCCCATGCTTTGATGCGCTTATCTATATAGCCTGTGAATGATGCCAGGTTATATGAGTTCAAAGTTATTGTAGCTTCCAGGGAAACAGGGTACATATCTCCGTTGTTTCCTATGCTTACTTCGGCAAGTCTGCATTCGGTCGATTTGCTCTTGAGCCTTGTCAGAAGACTGCTGAGAGCCGAGATAGGATCAGGCTGCTTGTTTATGCCGGTGCCGATAACTCCCGATTTGATACCTGTTATGCGCACTTTTACAGCTGAGTCGCAAGGATTTTCCTCACGTTCTGCCGGCACGTCGACCTCGGAATACCTCTGCTGAAATGATCCCGTAGAGATGTAATTTGAGGAGCCCTTGTCAAGATAGATGACTTTCGACTTTGAGGACAGATAGGACTTGTCAAGTCCCTTATAGCCTTTGGCGAGTCCCTGTTCGTCATTGAAGAAAACAACGGTCCTTCTGCCGGACTCCACGTCGGAGGCAGCAACAGCTGCGGCAGATGCGAGTATGCGCGGGTTGTCGCCGGCAGTTTCATAATTCATGCTTACTGCGACAAGGGTAGGGGTAACGTTGGTCTTTCGGCCGACAGCAGGCTTGTCAAAGATGATGTTTCCGCTTTCATCCTCTATATATTCGATCGAGTTGTCATCGGCCCATTTTTCTATGAAATCCATGAGTGCCCGCTGATCGGCAAAACCGCCGGCCTCAGGTTCACAGACCTCTTCGATGGATGAGCTGAAATCCGAAAAAAGTTCTCTGTTCAGGAGCTTTGTGCTTCTTGTCTTGTATATGGATATTCCGCCTGCGATACATATTGCGAGGAATATGATCAGTATGCGGAACTTGTTGCTGCTAAGCCATTTGGTCATTTTGTTTATCACCTTCATCACATATAAATTCACAAAATATTATACTCTCAGTTGATGTCAATTTGAAGAAGAGGGGCTGAATAGAAATCATTGAAAAATGAACAAAAAAGTTCTTGCAATAAGCCTCAAGAGTGTGTTAATATAGCAAGGCTTGCGAAAGCGGACCAAATCAGAAACAACAAGGAGGTGCGGCAAAATGTCCAGAAAATGTGAAGTATGCGGCAAGGGTCAGACATCGGGAAATGCTGTTTCTCACTCCAACATCCATACAAAGAGAAAATGGAACGCCAACATTCAGACCGTAAGGATCAACGATAACGGCAGAGTCAGAAAAGCTTCCGTATGCACAAGCTGCCTCAGATCGGGCAAGGTCAACCGTGCCGTCTGACAAATGCATATTCAGAGATGGTCTTGAGCATTTAATGCTCGAGGCTTTTTTCTTTATCCGAAAAATGTAATAATAATCACCGGGAACAGATATCCGGAAGTGTAAGGCTGGAGGATCATGTCGGTAATACTTAGAAACAACTACGGTGCAATAGCCGTCAATAAAGGCGTTATCGAGCGCATGATAATAGAGGACATGCTCGGCATGGACGATTTTCTTGTGCTGTCGGATAAAAAAGGAAGACCGATAAAGGAAAAACCGACTCCTTTCATAGACCCGGATTACTATGATGCCGTTGATGTATCGGAAAAGAAGGGCGAGGTAAAGGTAAAGCTCTACATAGTTACAAAGTATGGTGCAAATATCTCCGACCTGGCGGAGAAGATCTTCGAGTCAGTGGAGAATGACTTCGGGATGCTCAGGCTCGAAAAGCCAAGCATGATAAGTGTCAAGGTAAGAGGGATCGCAGGCGTGATGAACGACGAGATCGTTAAACGCAATATAGATATAGTAAGAAACAATGTCTGAATCAGCGGGATACTATCTTAATGATGATATCTGTTCCATAAAGGGCATTGGCTCAAAGAAGAAGGAACAGCTTTCAGCGGCAGGGATCGAAACAGTTGGAGACCTGCTTGATTATTATCCCGTAAAATATAAGGACAGAAGAAATATAGTCCGCGCAATGGATGCGCGTACAGACAGAGACAGCCTTGTCTGCGGCAAACTCATAAAAGTACAGCTGAGACCTATCTCGGGAGGACGCACCATAACCGAATGCACCCTGAGAGATGACAGCTGTGTTTTTTATGCAGCCTTCTTCAATATGCCTTATCTAAGAAAATCCATATATACAGGTGAGGATTACGTTCTCTTCGGCCGTATGAGACTCAGGAACGGAGCAAGGGTATGGACCAATCCCGAGTTCTCAAAAACCGGAGGAGAGCGCGATGTAAGAGGCATACTGCCGGTCTACAGGCATTCTGCCGGACTTACTGACAACAACCTAAGAAAGTGGATAGGCGATGCGCTCGAAAATACAGAGCTTGAGAGCGACTGGATAGGCAGTGACATAACGGAAGAGAGAAATCTCTGCAGCCGCGGCTATGCATACCGGAACATCCACTTTCCGGAGAGTGAGCATCACTACAAAGCTGCAAGATACAGGCTGATCTACGAGAAGCTGCTCGCTTATCAGCTGGCGATACGCATAAACAGTGCCGGTCTCGAAGAAAGCAGTGCGGACGCATCCGTACCGGAGATCTCCATGGATCCTTTCTATGCCGGACTGCCGTTTGAGCTTACAGAGGGTCAGAGCAAGTGTGTCAGCGAGATAATGAACGATCTCAGCGCGCGCAGGCCGATGAACAGGCTGGTGCAGGGAGATGTCGGATGCGGCAAGACAGCAGTCGCTGAGGCAGCCATGTACAGATGCGCAAAGTGCGGCCTGCAGTCAGCTATGATGGCTCCGACGGAGATACTTGCCAGGCAGCATTACGAGAGCATCAGTAATGATCTTAAACAGCACGGAATAACATGCGGGCTTCTTGTAAGCGGCATGAAAGCATCAGAGCGGAGGCGCGTGATAGACGATGCGGCCAGCGGCAGGACCGATGTGCTTATAGGCACGCACGCTCTTATCCAGAAGGATGTCGCCTTCAGAGATCTTGCTCTTGTCATCACGGACGAGCAGCACCGCTTCGGAGTCGCGCAGAGAAGGACCTTCGTGAAGAAAGGAAAAGCGGTGAATGTCTGCGTAATGAGTGCGACACCTATTCCGCGAACTTTGGCGGCAACGGTGTTCGGCGACATGGACTTCAGTATAATCAGGTCGATGCCGAAGAACAGAAAAAAGATAATCACGCGTGCACTCGATCCTTCCACAAGAGAGCGCGCATACATCGACATGGGACGTGAACTCGATAACGGGGGTCTGGCCTATGTGGTGGCACCGAGCATTGAAAACGAAGATGAAGAAATGCTTTCGGTACAGAAACTCTACGATGAGATAAAGAAGCGCTACCCGGGGCATCCCGCGGCTCTTCTTCACGGAAAGCTCCCTGCTGAAGAAAAGTCCGCCATAATGGAAGAATTCAAGTGCGGAAAGGTACATATCCTGGTCTCGACCATCGTGATAGAGGTAGGAATCGATGTTCCCGATGCCACTGTCATGATAATAGAAAACAGCGAGAGATTCGGCCTTGCCCAGATGCATCAGCTGAGAGGCCGTGTAGGGCGCAGCAGCAGGCAGTCTTACTGCTACGTCATCAATTACAGCAAGTCCGAGACGGCTATAGCGAGAGCCAGGGCGATGGCAGAGATAAGTGACGGTTTCGAGATAAGCGAAGCTGATTACGAGCTCAGAGGACCGGGAGATGTGATGGGGACCATGCAGTCCGGCAACGCTGCATCCGATGTTCTGCAGTTGTCCCGCTATACAGATATCCTCGAAAAAGCGATAGAGGATGCCGATAAGGTAATGGAGCAGAGGCGTAATGGTATCTTCAAAACGGATGCGGCATATGCTTATGAACGCGTCACGGAAGGCACGCCTCAGGACAATTCAAATATTATATAGGTAGAAAATAATGAAGATAACATCAGGAAAATACAAGTTCAGAAACATAGAAGTACCAAAGGGTATAAGGCCTACGACAGGGAAGGTAAGGGAGGCCGTTTTCAGCATGATAGCGCAGTGGCTGCCCGATGCTGAAGTCCTTGATCTCTTTGCCGGCAGCGGCGCCATGGGGCTCGAGGCTCTTTCCCGCGGGGCGGCAAGATGCACTTTCGTAGAAGCCGACAGGAGAAATATGAAGGTCCTGCAGGATAATATACGCAACTGCGAAGCAGAAGGGGAATCGAGAGTGATAGGCGGTGACTATGCTTCTGCTATAGAGAGAATGGCAGGAGACAGGGAGAAACCGGTATTTGATGTAGTTATCATGGATCCGCCGTACGACAGAGTGGAATACTACGGCACGGCGCTGGATCTTCTGCAGAAAAACGGGCTCATCGGAGAGTCCTGCATAGTGATATGCGAACATTTATACGATAATAAATTATTGGACACATACGGAAATCTGCAGAAAATCAAGGAAAAGAAATACGGAACCATTGGAGTTGATGCGTTTACCGTATTGTAAATGAAAAATGCTTTTGTTAATATTTGTATGAAGTGAGGGACTTATTGCATGGAAAGAAAAGCTCTTTATGCCGGCTCATTCGACCCGGTGACCAACGGACATCTCAATATAATCGAAAGAGCCGCCGGAATGTACGATTCACTCACTGTTGCAATCGCAGTAAATCCGCATAAGACGGGCTTTTTTACTATTGATGAAAGGGCTGAGATCGCAAGAAAGGTCACTGCGCACATTCCTAATGTCAAGGTCGATACCTTTGAGGGCCTTCTTGCAGATTATGTCAATAAAAACGGCTTCATCGCATATGTAAGAGGCCTCAGGGCAACTACGGATTTCGAGAATGAACTTCAGATGGCGCAGATGAACGCGCTGCTGTTTACTGGCGACACTGAGACGGTCTTCCTTATGACAGATCCTCAGTACTCCTTTATAAGTTCCAGCCTTATCAAGGAGGTCGCATCTCTCGGGGGCTCGGTAGATGAGCTCGTTCCGCCTTATGTGGCACAGCGGATGAAGGAAAAACTCAGTGAATAAAGCGAAAGGCCGCCGGGTCTTTCCTGTATAGATATAACGGGAGGAACAATCATGAACGACGACAGCATCAAATTAATGTCTCTTCTTGAAGAACTGGAAGATCTCATTACTTCATCGAGCAAGATGCCTTTCTCTGAAAAGGGAATCATCGACCTTGATGTAGCGCAGAAGATCCTCGAGGATATCCGCGCAAATCTTCCTCGCGACATCCAGCAGGCCAGATGGCTTGACCAGGAGAGAGACCGCATCATCAGCGATGCAAAGAAGGAATACAACAGGATGATCAACGAGGCCAAGGATCAGGTCGAGTATCTTGTAAACAACAATAATATCTACAAGGATGCCCAGAGAAGAGCTGATGCGATCCTCAAGGAAGCTGAGAATCATGCAAATTACATGAAGTACAGATCCTATGAGTACATCGACCAGCTGCTCTATGACATGCAGACGGACATTGCCGGTGTCAGCAGCTCTTACATCCAGCCTATGACTGATTACTTCAACCAGATGTTCTCCAACATCAACGCTAAGGTCAATCAGAACCGTCAGGAGATGAAGACTCTGGCTGAGAGAGTGAGACTCGGTGAACAGCCTGCACCTGCTGCAGAACCTGCAGAGGCTGAGGCAGCGGAAGAATAAAGACTGCTCGGAAGCATAATGAAGGGGCCTGCCTTTAAAAAAGGAAGGCCCCTGTTTTTGGAAATAATGAAAATCACCGGGATAACTGCAGAATACAATCCTCTTCATAAGGGGCACATATACCAGATCGAACAGGCCCGCAGCCTTACAGACTGCGACGCTGTCGCCGTCGCCATGAGCGGTGACTATGTTCAGAGGGGTGAGCCGGCCATACTGGACAAATGGACCAGATGCGGCCTTGCCCTGGATTCGGGCGCCGATCTTGTAGTGGAGATACCTGTTCAGTTCTGCCTCGGAAATGCTTCACAGTACGCAGCTGCTTCGGTCAGCATACTTGAAGCGCTCGGCTGCAGCAGCATCTCGTTCGGAAGCGAATGCGGTGATGCGGGACTGCTCTCGGATGTCGCCGCTTTCCTTGATTCCGACAGAGCGGGACTTGATGAGATGATCTCTAAGCTCACAAAGACCGGGATGAACTATCCATCCGCAAGGTCTGAAGCCTATCGCAGACTGAGAAGGGACACAGGCAAAGAGCGCCTTGAAGCCGAACTGGCCGTCTTGGACAGCCCGAATGATATCCTGGCGATAGAATACATCAGAAACTTGAGATCAGCTGCACCTGTATGCATTAAGCGCGAGGGCGCGGGCTACAGTGAAGGCATAGACAGAGGTCTCAGCTTTCAGAGTGCCGGAGCCATAAGAAATGAGCTCAGCGGAGGGAACGATCCCGCGCAGGTCGGCGAATACGTCCCGGAATGCACTCTCGCTGCTCTTAAAAGGGAAAAACTTACTTTTCCTGATGAATGGTCGGTGCTTCTCAGATACGCGGCGGCGATGGCTTCAGCTGAGACTATCGAAGACTGCCCGTCAGCGGGCGAGGGACTTGGGAATCTCCTCAGGAAATATGCAGGAGAACCGGACGGTCCTGAAAAGTGGGGAGATATAGTAAAGGCGGTAAAGTCTAAAAGATATACATATACAAGGATATCCAGGCTTTGCATGCAGCTTGTGCTCGGAATTACGCGAAGCACGCTGAGCTCAGAAAAGCCTTTGTATATAAGGGTACTGGGATTCAATGAAAAAGGAAGAAAGATCCTGGCCGGACTCAAAAGCGAAGGGGCACAGGAACTCCCTGTGATAACGAATATCAACAAGGAAACTCAGGACCTCAGCGAAGACGCGGCGCGGATGCTTGCATTGGACGTCAGGGCTGCTGATGTTTACAACCTGGTCACAGGAAGGGGAAGGGAGTTTTCCGATCACGTCAGAAAGCCTATGAACAAATAAAAAACGCTGACCTTTACGATCAGCGTTTATGTTGGTCGGGGTGACGAGATTTGAACACGCGACCTCTTCGTCCCGAACGAAGCGCTCTACCAAGCTGAGCCACACCCCGATTAACGACAAGAAGTAATATAGCACAATTCAATTGTTAAATCTACAACTTTTGCAAAAAAATTTATAATTGCGCTTAAAATTAGATTTGAAAAAACCGTTGACAAGGCTGAAAGCGCTGAATATAATGTATCGGTGCGACGATATAAAACACAGACAGATAAACACAATTAACATATAAGGAGGTGTCGACAGTGGCAGTACCTAAGAGGAAAACATCACAGGCTAAGACAAGCGGCAGAAAGGCTGCTAACATGAAGAAGAGCATGACCGGACTTTCGATCTGTCCTCAGTGCCATGAGCCAAAGCTTCCACACAGAGTATGTCCTACTTGCGGTTATTATGACGGCAAGGACGTTGTAAACGCAGAGTAGTGGAGTAAAAAGATCAACAGAAACGGAGTCCCCTTGGGGGACTTTTGTTTTGCCCAAAAAAACGTTACAAAATCAACATATTGTAGTATAATTAATCGGCTATATACCTTATATATGACAGGGGACTGATTTATGGCACAGCAAAGCGGAAATACTGGTAAAAAACGCGGACCGGGAAGACCTCCCGGAAGTAAAAATAAACCGAAGAATACGGCAGGCGTGTCGAATCCTACCAAGCAGGAAGTCGTAAGCGAGATCCAGCGCAGGAGCGATCGTGACAAGCGCAACATAGACGTTATCTGGAGCATAACGCTTTTTGCACTTGGCCTGTTTCTTTTCTTTACGGTAGTAATGGATACGACCGGAAGCTTCGGCATGAAGGTGCACGATCTCTGCAGCGGACTATTCGGAGATCTGGCGATCGTACTGCCTTTCCTGGTGATCGCATTCGCGGTACTGCTGCTTCTCGGCAAGGTAAGGCACATCGGAGCCGGCACGGCCATATTCAGCATTCTTATTTATATCAACATGTGCGTCCTGAATTCCTACAGGTTCATCGATCCTGAAGATATCAGATGCGGATTCAAGGACATCGCTGATTACTATCTTTACGGTGTAAACGGAGAGAAGGGCGGCGCAGTAGGTATGGAGATAGGTTCCATACTTGCCAAGCTTTTCGGCATGCCGGGCCTTCTTATCATTTCAATAACAGTTCTTATCATATCCACATTCCTTGTCGCAAACACGCCTATCTCAAGGCTGGCAAGCAAGATGGGCCGCAAGAGAGAAGAACACCGCATCCTTAAGCAGCTCGAAGAAGATGAGAGGCGCAGGATACCGGAGTCACAGATAAAGGAAACTGTTCCTGCCGAGACTGCATCTGTTTCGGTGTCAGCGGAAAAGAAGCCATTCTGGAAGTCGGTACTAAGCGGGATCATAAGAGAGGAACCGGCAGAAGAGGAGGCACATCAGCCTGCAGCTTCAGCTGTTCCGACCACTTCGATCCCGGAGCCTTTCGGAAACATGGGAGGTTCGCGTCAGAACATTGCCGATAATATCGAATACACACAGATAATCGATTCACCTGCAGACAAAGCCAAGAGCAAAACAGGAAGAGATACATTCTTCGGAAAGGTCCTGGAGCGTTTCGCCGGCATAGACAGCGAAACAGGTGAGAAAGTGACCGGCGAAAGCCTGAAAAACAGCGGAAAGTCAGGCACTGTAGGTCTTGGCGGAGACAAGCCTTCGGGCAAAGGCCTGTATTCTGATGACAGAAATTTCGATTCAGATGATATCGACTACGGCTATCCGGGAAGAAAGCGCGCTCCTGAGGCAAAGAAGTCTACAGGACTGGGCCTGGGAGATCCTGACGATGTAGGACATTCGGGATCATACGGTCTTGATGCGCACGGAGGAAGCGAAAAGGCAAGGAAAGCGCCTGCAGAAGTTCCGGCAACGGCAAGACCTGCAGCCGGACAGGCAGCCGCGACTTCGGCAGCAAGTGCAGCGAGTTCTGCAGCTGCGGTAAATAAAGTCAAAAAGGCAGAAGAGCCGGAGGCTGCTCCAATCGATACAGAGGCAGAAAAGGCCGAAGATGCGAAGATCGCGGCAGGATTCAACAGTTCTGCAGATGATACATCGTATGAATTCCCGCCTGTCAGCCTCCTGAAGAAGGACACAGGGTCCAGACAGACAGCGAGCGATGCCCAGCTCCAGGCCAAGGCAGAGCTGCTTGAACAGACTCTCAATAACTTCGGCGTTGACGCAAGGGTCATCAAGGTGACTCAGGGTGCATCTGTCACAAGATATGAGGTGCAGCCTGCGACAGGCGTTAAGGTAGCAAGCATCACCAGACTCACTGACGACATAGCTCTTAATATGAGAGCAAAGAGCCTCAGGATCGAAGCACCGATACCGGGCAAAGCGGCTGTCGGTATTGAAGTCGAGAACGACAAGCCGGCTCCGGTGCTTATCAGAGATCTTATTGAATCGGATGAATTCAACGAAGCTGATTCAGTCATCGAGTTCGTAGTAGGTAAGGATATCTCGGGCAACAATATAGTTGCCGACCTCCGCGACATGCCGCATCTTCTGATCGCAGGCGCCACGGGATCGGGCAAGTCCGTATGCATCAACTCTATCGTCACGAGCTTTCTTTACAAGGCAAGGCCGTCAGAGCTCAAGCTCATCATGATAGACCCTAAGGTCGTCGAGCTCGGCAATTACAACGGCATACCGCATATGCTGACTCCTGTTGTCACGGATCCGAGAAAGGCTGCAAGGGCCCTCGCGATCGCAGTGGAGGAGATGGACAAGCGCTACGAGGCTTTCGCTGAGCACAATGTCAAGGACCTCAATTCTTACAATGAGCTCATGCGCGCCGACGGAAGATACGCAGACTGCAAGCCGCAGATAGTAATAATCATCGATGAGCTGGCAGACCTCATGATGGCGTCTCCTTCGGAAGTCGAGAATTCCATCTGCCGTCTTGCGCAGAAGGCCAGAGCTGCCGGAATGCACCTGATAGTCGCGACTCAGAGACCTTCGGTCGATGTCGTCACAGGTCTTATCAAGGCGAACATCCCGTCAAGAATAGCTTTCAGCGTGGCATCGCAGTTTGACTCGCGTACCATACTCGATATGGCCGGAGCTGAGAAACTGCTCGGAAAGGGCGACATGCTCTTCTCACCGGTCGGATCCACAAAGCCTTACAGGGTGCAGGGTCCGTACATCTCTGAGAAAGAGATCGACAAGATCATCAAGTTCGTCAAGAAGGAAGGCGGAAATCCGGACTACGACGAAGAGCTCAGAAATGCCATCGAGAACGCAGACAAAAAGACTTCGAAGGAGCCTCAGGACGAGCTCACTGAAGATGCCATCGCGTTCATCTTCAAGTCGAAGCAGGCTTCGGTATCCATGCTGCAGAGAAGGTTCCGTATCGGATATAACCGTGCTGCAAGGATAATCGACGAGATAGAAGAAAAAGGCATCATAGGGCCTTCTGACGGGTCAAGACCTCGCCAGCTGCTTATGACCGAAGACGAGTACTACGGCAATTATGATGAGGCGGAGCCTGAGCCTGCACCTGCTCCTGCACCTGCACCTGCTCCTCAGCCTGCTGCAGAGCCGCAGTATTATGCAGAACCGGAACCTGCCGCAGAACCTGAGCCTGTATATGAGCAGCCGGCAGAAGCCGCTCCTGCAAATCAGGGGAAGCTCAGCAACACGCAGGCGATGGACTCATTCAACTCGCTTCCTGAATCGGTCAGACGCATGATAATGGATGCCGACAGCGAGAGCGATTATTAGTCACCGGAGATATTATTTAATGAAGAAAGTTTTTATAGACACGCTTGGATGCGCAAAAAATGAATATGATTCACAGGTCATGGCCGCTGCCCTTGTTGACAGCGGCTTTGAGCTGACAGACGACGCTTTCGAATCCGACATAATGATAGTGAACACATGCGGATTCATAGAGGACGCGAAGAAGGAGTCGATCAACAGGATACTTGAGCTTGCTGATGAATTCGGCGAAAAGAAGAAACTCGTCGTCACGGGATGCCTTTCGGAGCGCTATCATGACGAGCTCGTCAAGGAGATGCCTGAAGTCGACATGTTCTTTGGTGTAAACGATTACGACAGGCTGCCTGATCTTCTCGAAGGTCTGGAAAGCGGGGCAGAGCGTGACAAGGTAGACAAGAGCCTTGATGACCTCAGATACAGAAGACGCGAGTTCGGAAATGACGAGGACGCAGGTGATACCAAGTTCTACGGATACCTCAAGATCGCCGAGGGCTGCAACAACGCCTGCAGCTTCTGTGCTATCCCGCTTATCAGAGGGCATTACAGATCTAAGAAAATAGAAGACTGCGTCCGTGAAGCCCGCGAAATGGCTGAAGCAGGCATCAAAGAGCTTATCGTCATAGCCCAGGATACTTCGCAGTACGGAAAGGATCTGTACGGTGAGGTCCGCCTGCCGCAGCTTCTGCACGAACTTTGCAGGATCGAAGGCATAGAATGGATAAGATTGATGTATGTTTACGATAATGGTATTACTGACGAACTCATCGATGCCATTGCAAGTGAGCCGAAAGTATGCAATTACATAGACATGCCTATACAGCATATATCAGACAACGTGCTCAGGCTCATGAGAAGACAGTCTACGGGAGACTCGATCAAGGCTGTCATCACAAAGCTGAGAGAGCGCATTCCTGATGTTCACGTCAGGACGACTTTGCTTGTCGGTACTCCGGGCGAGACTGAGGCTGATTTTGATGAACTCGTTGATTTTATCGACAGCTTCGACATCGACAGGCTCGGAGCTTTCGCTTTCTCCGATGAGGAGGGCACACTCTCGCATCTCATGGATGACAAGGTCCCGCAGGAGATCGCTGAGATGAGGCGTGACACCGTTATGGAGCACCAACTGGCTGTGAGCGAAAAGCTCAACGAAAAGAAGCTGGGCAAGGTGATGGAGGTCATCGTCGATGAGGCTATCGAACTCGATGCAGGGAACATCGTGGAGGACTTCGACGATATCGACGACAGCATCCGTGATCAGATAATCAATACTTATTCGGGACGCACAAGATACGACGCACCTGAGATAGACTGCGCCGTTACATTCACTTCGAACAGGATGGATATCTTCCCGGGCGATGTGGTTAAGGTCCTGATAACTGACGCATATGAATATGATCTAGAGGGAAAAGAGGTAACTGAATGAATCTTCCTAACAAGCTGACACTCGCGCGAATCATCGCTGTGCCGTTCTTCATTGCGGCTTTCATTCTGAAGTATTATCCTGCTGCACTGATCCTTTTCTGTGCTGCATCGATAACTGATTTCTTTGACGGAAACATCGCCAGAAAGAGGAATCTCGTAACTAACTTCGGAAAGATAATGGATCCGCTCGCAGATAAGATACTCGTATATTCGGCTCTCTGCCTCTTCATCGAGGCCGGCATCATAAGGGCGTGGATGCTCATAATAATACTGGCGCGAGAGTTCATAGTTGCCGGCATGAGGACAGTTGCTGCATCCGAGGGAAGGGTGCTCGCCGCAGGAATGTCGGGAAAGATCAAGACAGTTCTTCAGATGTTTGCTGTAATAGTATTCCTGCTGGCTCTGTGTCTTACAAAGACTCAGGCTACTGTGATGCTCGCCGGCAATGTTCTGTTCTACGCTTCGCTCGTTATGACAGTATATTCGGGAACAGAATACGTACTTAAGAACCGCGACGTATTCAGCATGTAAGGAGAACGAGATGAGGACATCCATACTTGCTGTCGGAACAGAGCTTCTTTTCGGGCAGACCGTAAATACGAACGCGTCATTCCTGTCAGAGAACCTGAATCACATGGGCTTTGACGTGATGTACCATTTTGTTGTGGGGGATAATCCGGCCAGACTGAAGGAAAAGCTGGCGGATGCCTTTGCCGACACCGATCTTGTCATACTTACAGGAGGTCTCGGTCCTACACAGGACGATCTTACAAAAGAGATGGTAGCCGAATACATGGGAAGGGAAATGTATCTGGATACCGAAGTAGAAGAATACCTGAACGGATTTTTCGCTAGGCGCGGCGGCGATATGCCTGAGAACAACATGAAGCAGGCATATCTGCCGGTCGGATGCACGCCTTTTTACAATGCATCCGGCACGGCGCCCGGCTTTGCGCTTTCGGTGGACGGCAAGACGGCTATATGCCTGCCGGGCCCGCCGCGCGAGATGAAATGGCTGTTTGACAACGGCGTAAAGCAGTATCTCGCACAGTTTATGGAAAAGAAAATGTTTTACCGCGTCATCAGGACGATCGGGATCGGCGAATCCGACCTCGAGATGCTTCTCATGCCGCTCATCGACGGCCAGACAGATCCAACCATCGCCACATACGCCAAGGAGGGCGAATGCACTCTCCGTGTAGCGTCGCAGAGGGATACTGATGAAGAAGCCGAGGCTGCGGTCAATGAGATGACTGAGCGCATAACTGAGCTCGCGGGAGAATATATCTACAGCTATGATGACGAAGATCTCAATGAGGTCGTCGTAAGAATACTGAGAGAAAAAGGTCTTCACATCACATCTGCGGAGTCCTGCACGGGCGGGCTTTTCGCGTCAGCCATCACGGATGTCGCCGGCGCATCGAACGTTCTGTCTTCCGCATATGTGACATATTCGAACGAAAGCAAGACTGCAGAGATAGGTGTTCCTGCAGAGACCATAGAGAACTTCGGAGTCGTCAGTGCCGAGACTGCAGAAGCTATGGCCCGCGGAGCTCTTAAAAGATCGGGAGCTGATATCGCCGTATCCGTAACAGGCTACGCAGGACCTGAGGCTGACCCTGGTCATGAAGCAGGCGAGGCCTACATCGGCTATGCGACAGCAGATAAATGCGGACACTATGCTATACACACTTCGAGAGCTGACCGCAAATGGAACCGCAGATATATCACGCTGAGAATGCTCAGGGCAGTATATCTTCTGATCAGATAGCGGGGCAGGGGTAAATCATAAAATAGTGCTTTTCAGGCAAAAAAGGGCAGAAAATGCACGTTTCGGTGCTCCTCCGGTTCGACATACCGGGAGCCTGAAAATATAATATTGACAGAAGCAAAATGCAGCGGTAATATATATGCGAACAAGCGTTCTTATTTGAATCCAGGGAGGCAATATGGCTAATCAGACAGCAAACAGTGCAGAAAGCGCGGCAAAGGAAAAAGCGCTGCAGCAGGCACTCGATCAGATACAGAAACAGTACGGCAAGGGTGCGATAATGAGACTGGGCGAATCCGGCCCGGTAAGCAATATAGATGTTATTTCGACAGGTTCGGTAAGCCTTGATATGGCGACGGGTGTCGGCGGATACCCTAAGGGAAGGATCATTGAGATCTACGGACCTGAATCCTCAGGTAAAACAACACTGACACTTCATGCGATCGCAGAGGCTCAGAAGAAAGGCGGACAGGCTGCTTTCATCGATGCAGAGCATGCTCTTGATCCTGTATATGCGCGCAACCTCGGTGTAAATGTTGATGAGCTTCTGGTGTCCCAGCCTGATACAGGTGAGCAGGCGCTTGAGATCTGCGAGATGCTCACAAGGAGCGGTGCGGTGGATATCATCGTTATCGACTCGGTAGCCGCTCTCGTTCCTAAGGCAGAGATCCAGGGCGAGATGGGTGACTCCCATGTAGGTCTTCAGGCAAGACTTATGTCGCAGGCCCTCAGAAAGATCGCAGGAGCCATCAACAGAACAAGCACATGCGTCATCTTCATCAACCAGCTCAGAGAAAAGATCGGCATCATGTTCGGAAATCCTGAGACTACCACGGGCGGACGTGCTCTCAAGTTCTACGCTTCAATGAGACTCGATGTCAGAAAGATCGACACCATTAAGAAGGGCGAAGATGTTCTCGGAAACCGCACAAGGGTAAAGATCGTAAAGAACAAGGTAGCTCCTCCGTTCAAGAAGGCAGAATTCGATATCATGTACGGCACAGGCATCTCGCTTTCCGGCGATATACTCGACCTTGCTTCCGAGGTAGGCATCATCGACAAGTCCGGATCATGGTACAGCTATAATAATGAGAGGATCGGACAGGGAAGAGAAAACGTCAAGCTCTATCTTGAAGCCAATCCTGACGTCCTCGAAGAGGTCCGCGGCAAGCTTATGGATCACATCCTCAAGAGCAGAGCTGGCGATGATCCGAACGGCGGACTCAGGGTAGATGAAGACGGAGTCGTCATCGAATAAAACCTGATAAAAAACGTTGAAAAATCAAAAATTCCTCCTTGACCTTATAACCGCGATGTAGTATCATTTCTGACGGTTAACCGCTCGGAGCGGGTTTTAAAGCGATCCGCACCCAAGCTCCGGCGAGTCTGGTTTAAGGAGGAATTCGAATTATGTATGCTATCATTATGACAGGTGGCAAGCAGTACAGAGTACAGCAGGGCGACGAGTTCAGAGTTGAGAAGCTCGATGCAGAAGTCGGCGACAAGGTCGTATTTGACAAGGTCGTAGCTGTTGGCGGAGACAAGCTTGTTGCAGGCACACCGTTTGTAGAAGGCTGCACAGTTGAGGCTGAGGTCCTCGAGCAGGGCAAGGCTGACAAGGTCATCATCTACAAGTACAAAGCCAAGAAAGATTACAGACGCAAGAACGGCCACAGACAGCCTTACACACTGGTAAAGGTCACAGGTTTCGGAAAGTCCGCTGCAAAGGCAGAGAAGGCTCCGAAGGCTGAGAAGGCTGAAAAGGCAGAGGCAAAGGCTGCACCAAAGGTCAGCGCTTCGATGAAGAAAGACGAGCTTCTGGCAGTTGCAAAGGAGATGGGAGTCAAGGTAGACGCTAAGGCTACAAAGGCTGACATCATCGCTGCTATCGAGGCTAAGTAGTTTAGAGGAGGAAGCAAAATGTCAAGTAAAAAAGGAGTAGGAAGTTCCAAGAACGGCAGAGACTCCGAGGCGAAAAGGCTTGGACTCAAGGTAGGTGCCGGTGAATATGTAAGCGCAGGAAGCATCCTCATGAGACAGAGAGGAACAAAGTTCCACCCTGGCAACAATGTTGGCAAGGGCGGCGATGACACTCTGTTTGCTATGATCGACGGAACAGTTAAGTTCGAGAGATACGACAAGAAGAGAAAGCAGATCAGCGTTTACAGCAAGGAAGCATAAGACTTCAGGCTCCTGCATTGCAGGAGCCTTTTATTTTATCCGGAAGACACAGAAAGAATCACATGTTTGTAGACAGAGCAGAAATCACAATTATATCCGGTAAGGGCGGAAACGGCGCGGTCACATTCAGAAGAGACCCGTATGTTCCCGACGGCGGACCTGACGGCGGTGACGGAGGCAACGGCGGCAATGTAATTTTTATTGCCGATAAAAACCTCAGGACCCTCATGGATCTCAAGTACAAGAGGAAATACCAGGCAGAGAACGGCCAGCCGGGAATGAAGAGAAACCGCTTCGGAAAGAAGGGGCAGGATCTTTATATCCGCGTACCTGTGGGTACAATGATAATCGATAAGGAAACAGGCCACCTGATGAAGGACCTTGTAAGTGACGGAGATACTGTCGTGGCAGCTAAAGGCGGACGCGGCGGAAAAGGCAACGTACATTACAAGAGCAGCACAAGGCAGGCACCTAACTTCGCGGAGGCCGGCGGTCCTGCAAAGACCAGAGAGGTCATACTTGAGCTCAAGCTCATAGCCGACGTCGGTCTATTGGGATTTCCTAACGTCGGAAAGTCCACGCTTCTTTCAGTGTGCACAAACTCCAAACCGAAGATCGCCGGATATCACTTCACTACGATAGATCCTAATCTCGGAGTCGTTTATCTTCATGATACAAGCTTCGTAATGGCGGATATCGCGGGCATCATCGAGGGCGCATCGCAGGGAGCAGGTCTCGGCTTCAAGTTCCTCAAACATATCGAAAGGACAAAGGTGCTCATCCATGTCATCGATGTGTCAGGCTCGGAGGGCAGGGATCCTATAGAAGACTACAAAAAGATCAATGCCGAGCTCGAGCAGTTCGACGCAAGGCTTGCCCATAAGCCTCAGATCGTTGCCGCGAACAAGACCGACATAGTGACTGATCAGGAAAAATACGATGAATTCATGGAGTTCATGAAAGCTGAAGGACGTGAAGTATATCCTATAAGCGCTGCTGCAAGGCAGGGGCTGGACGAACTCATGAACGCCGCTCTCCGCCACGTTGAAAACTATGTAGAGCCTGATGATGAACCTATGGTCATGTTCGATTTCGAGGCTGATGAAAAAGAAGAAGATTACAGGGTCATCTCCGGATACAAGGCTGATGACGGAGTCTATGTACTTGAAGGCAAGCAGCTTCTGAAGATCTTCAATTCGACAAACTTCACAGACAGCGGATCCATCAGATACCTGTATAATTACATCAATAAGCAGGGCGGCATTTCCATCCTTAGAGAACTTGGTCTCAAGGAAGGCGACACTGTCCGTATAGAAGATTTCGAATTCGAATTCACGGAAGACTGATACCTTTTTCCGGCAATATAAGCACTTTTTCAGACATATATTGAACAAGTTCAGCACAAAGACCGCTTCTGCGGTCTTTTTTTGCGTTTTAAAGGCCGTTTAATGCCTGTTTTTAAGCGATTTACGGAAGAAGCAGATCGTTTGCCTGAGGCCATAATATGCCTTTATACTGTCCACATCCCGGAGGGAGGCGGGCGAAAATGGATAAGATAATTGACACATTTAGAGACACTGCCAGGAATACAATTCGTGACAGAAAAAGACTTGTAAGGATACTCTCGGTAATACTCATCCTGCTGGCAGCGGCAGTGCTGAAGATACATGATACATCAAAAGCAGATATTAAAATTGAATCATCCGGACCGTCCTCCGAGTCTGAACAGGCAGAGGCTGAAGATGAAGCATTAAGTCCGCAGGTCATTTTTGTCGATCTGGGCGGAGCCGTAGTTTCTCCAGGCGTATATCAGGTCGCACCGGAAACCAGGCTTTATCAGGTGATAGAAATGGCAGGAGGTCTCTGCGAGGATGCCGACACCGATTCAGTAAATCAGGCATCATTCGTCGAAGACGGACAGAAGATAGTTATTCCTCTTAAGGGTGCAGCAGGCAGCGGCACTCCTGTTTCTGGTGTCTCAACACAGGGGATCACCGCGGATGGTCTTGTAAACATCAATACAGCCTCTCTTGATGAGCTGAAGACACTTGATGGGATCGGAGATGTCATGGCACAGAAGATAATAGATTACCGGTCTTCAAATGCATTTGTGAAAATAGAAGACATAATGTCGGTCAGTGGTATCGGCAGCGGCATCTTCAAGAAAATAAAGGACCGGATAACCTGCTGAAAAGGAGGAAATCATGAGAAGGAAGGATAATGAGGACCCTGAGGAGCTTAGGATGTTTTCAGAGATCCTTAAAAAATTAAATGAATTCAGCAAATATATGAACGATAACGGCGCAGGAATGATAAACAGCCCGCTGATAGGCAGATTCAGCGCTTTTGATCCATCAGGCATGCGGGTCGAGTACAGCAGATATGTCGTGCTGATCAATACGATCTACAGCATACTCAATGATTCGGGGATCAATGTAAAAAGCCGCGGTTATACCCTTCTCAAGGACGCGGTATGCATAGTCGTTGATCTCGGGAGCATGGATGTTTGTCTTACCAAGGACGTTTATCCATTGATAGCAAAAAAGTACGGCGCAAAAGAGCTTTATACTATCGAACACAATATAAGGAATGCGATCGATTCAGCTTATATTTCACCGGGGAGACAGAAGCTGACAAAGAACAACATTATGTCCGGCTTTGAAAGCAGACCGTCAAACAAGGAATTCATACTTGCGGCTTCGCAGAAAGTGCAGAGTCTGCTGGCCGAAACGGTCATGAACAATTGAAAACAGAGGCGTTTCGTGTTAGCATTTAGCCTGTATTGCAATAAAGAATGAAAGGTCAGACAGGCATGGAAAAACACAAACTGGACAGGATAAACGAACTTGCCCGCAAGTCTAAGGCAGAAGGCATGACTGCTTCCGAAAAAGAAGAGCAGCATGCTCTCAGGCAGGAATTTCTTGCAGAGATCAGAGCTGACATCAGGGCGACTCTGGAATCGATAGAGATCGTCGATGAATTCGAAGAAGCAGCAGAAGAGGCAGCTGAATCTATAGATGAATTAATGAGCTGAAAGTGCTATAATTAATAGAATTTTCGCGGACAAGGAGACCAGATATGAAAAACCTCGGTGTTAATGAATTAAGAGATATGTTCAGGGATTTCTTCGTAAGCAAGGACCACTATCCGGGTGCGTCCGCTTCGCTGATCCCTCGCAATGACAAGAGCCTTCTCATCATCAACTCCGGAATGGCGCCTCTCAAGCCATATTTTGCGGGCGTAGAGACACCTCCGAAGAAGAGAATGACTACATGTCAGAAATGCATCAGAACCAACGATATAGAGAACGTCGGCAAGACTGCACGCCACGGCACATTCTTTGAGATGCTGGGCAACTTCAGCTTTGGCGATTACTTCAAGAAGGAATCACTTCAGTGGGGATGGGAATTCTGCACTGAATGGCTTGAGATGCCTAAGGAAAAGCTCTGGGCGACTATTTATGAAGATGACGATGAAGCTTTCGAGATCTGGAGAGACATCATCGGAATGCCTGAAGAGAGAATAGTACGTCTTGGCAAGGATGATAACTTCTGGGAGATCGGACTCGGACCATGCGGACCGTGCTCCGAGATCTACTTCGACAGAGGCCCGGAGTGGGGCTGTGGCAAGCCTGACTGCAAGCCTGGCTGTGACTGCGACAGATACCTCGAGTTCTGGAATCACGTATTCACTCAGTTTGACCGCCAGGAAGACGGCTCGTATCCGAGACTGGCTCATCCTAACATCGATACAGGAATGGGACTTGAAAGACTTGCCTGCATACTGCAGGGCGTTGATTCCATCTTCGACGTTGATACAGTCAAGTTCATCAGAGATTCCATCACAGACATGGCCGGAGTCGAGTACCAGGCCGGCAACCACAAGGTCGATGTAAGCGTAAGGATCGTCACAGACCATCTGAGATCCATGACGTTCATGATCGCTGACGGCATCCTGCCGAGCAACGAGGGCAGAGGATACATCCTCAAGAGGATCATCAGACGTGCAGCAAGACACTGCAAGCTCCTCGGCATCACACAGGCCAATCCGCTTGTCGAGCTCGCTGAAAGCGTAGTCAAGACATCAGGCGGGGCATATCCTGAACTCGTCGAAAAGCATGATTACATTATGAAGATCATCAAGATCGAAGAAGACAACTTTGCAAAGACTCTTGACAGAGGCGTTGAGATACTTGACGGATACATGGCAGAGATGGATGCAAAGGGCGAGAACATGCTCGCAGGAGATCTCACATTCAAGCTCTACGACACTTACGGATTCCCTCTGGAGGTAACTCAGGAGATCCTTGAAGAGAAGGGCAAGACAGTCGACGTTGACGGCTTCAACGAACACATGAAGGCCCAGAAGGAGCTTGCGAGAGCAAACCAGAGAGATACAGAGGGCGATGCATGGAGAGACGCTTCCGAGTACAGCCACTTTGAGCCTACTAAGTTCCTCGGATACACAGAGGAAAAGGCTGATTCAAAAGTACTGTATGTCGGAAACTTCGATGAGAACCGCAAGTTCATCATCTTCGAATCCACTCCGTTCTACGCTACAAGCGGCGGACAGGTATACGATACCGGTGTTGTCGTTCACGGCGAAGACAGACTCAGCGTCGTTGACGTTGTAAAGGAAAACGGCATCTATCTGCACGTTATCGACCCGCAGGATACAGGTCTTGCTATGCGCATCAAGGAAGGTGACGCTGTAAGCCTTGAGATAGATTCGGTCAGAAGACACCAGATCGCAAGAGGCCACTCCGCTACACACCTCATGCAGCAGGCACTCAGAGATGTTCTGGGTGATCACGTCATGCAGGCAGGTTCCTATGTAGACGAGAACTATCTCAGATTCGACTTCAACCACTTCCAGCCTATGACTGCTGAGGAGATCAAGAAGGTCGAGGATATCGTAAATGAGAAGGTCGATGAGTATCTGCCGATAAAGATGGAAGAGATGCCTATCGACGAGGCAAAGAAGCTCGGCGCAATGGCCATCTTCGGTGAAAAGTACGGCGATATCGTAAGAGTCGTAAGCATGGGCGACTACAGCATCGAGTTTTGCGGTGGAACACATATCGATAACACAGGCAAGGTCGGCGGTTTCAAGATCGTAAGCGAGGCAGGAATCGCTGCCGGCGTAAGACGTATCGAAGCCATTACAGGATCAAAGGTCATCAGCTACCTCGCATCCAAGGAGTCGATGCTCAGCACAGTCGCTTCGACGCTCAAGTCAAGCGAATCCGACCTTACAAGAAAGGCTGCTCAGGTAATGGCAGACATCAAGTCGCTTGAATCTACCATTAAATCTATTAAGTCTGATGAAATCAGCAGCTCGGTTGATGATATAATTGCATCGGCAAAAGAGATCGGCGATGTAAAACTTATCTGCAGAAAGTTTGCTGATACAGATACTGACCAGCTCAGAAGCATATCCGATGCTGTCAAGGAAAAGGCAGACGGCGTCATCATGGTATTTGCTTCAGACAACGGCGGAAAGGTCACATTCATCGTATCGGTAAGCGAAGATCTTATAGGTAAGGGATATCACGCCGGAAAACTCATCAAGGAAATTGTTGCAGCTGCAGGTGGCGGTGGCGGCGGAAAGGCCAATATGGCCCAGGCCGGCGCAAAGGATCCTTCAAAGATCGATGCCGCTCTTGCCAAAGCTGAAGAACTTATAGCGGGTTAGAGAAACAAGGAGGCACTACTATGAGCAAGAACACAATAATGTTCGAAGGTTTCAAGGACAGTCAGCTCAATAAGAAAGAGGCTCTTGTCGAGATATACGCAGCTCTGACCGAACGCGGCTATAATGCCATCGATCAGATCGTTGGATATCTGACATCCGGAGATCCTTCGTATATTACAAGCCATAACAATGCAAGAAATCTCATACTTAAGATGGACAGAGATGAGCTTCTCGAGGAGATCCTCGTGAATTATCTCGGCATCGACAAATAGTCATGAGAATACTTGGTCTCGATGTAGGCAACAAAACAGTGGGGGTCGCGGTAAGCGACCCTCTTGGCGTTATCGCGACAGGCGTCACGACCATAGAACGTGTGGGTATACGGAAGGATACAGGAAAGATCCTCGACTATATCAGGGAGTACGGCTGTGAAACAGTCGTCATGGGCCTTCCGCTGAGTCTTGATGGAAGCGACTCGGTGCAGACGCAGAATGTCCGTGAGTTCAGAAGGATGCTCGAAAACAAGCTCAAAAGTTCAGGCCCGCTGTCAAAGGTAAAGGTTGAGTGGCAGGACGAAAGATATTCGACCGTAGAGGCCGAAGAGGTCCTTATTGAAGCCAACATGAGCAGGGAAGACCGCAAAAAAATCATCGACAGACAGGCTGCTATAGTCATACTTCAGAGATACCTCGACAGAATGCCGGCGGAGGACAAGAGATGAATGACCTTCAGATTGATTATTTCATGGCCGTAGCGACAAATCTCAGTTTTACAAAGACTGCAGAGGAACTTTTTGTGTCACAGCCGGCGATATCAAGACAGATATCCCTTCTTGAAAAGGAACTCGGAACAAAGCTTTTCAGACGCAACAACCAGAAGACCGAGCTTACAGAGTCCGGAAAGCTGTACTTTGACCTTTTCGGAAAATATAAGGCGGAGTTTATAAACACAAAGATGCTGGCTTCCCAGATCGACGGGCTCAGCAAAAATGTCATCAGGGTAGGCTTCCTTGAGGGCTGGGACCTCTCGGAGATCGTTCCGGAGATGATACGGCGGTATAAGGAAAAATATCCTGATTCCGAGGTAATAATAAACTGCTGCGGTGTAAAGGAGATAAGCACATCACTTCTCACGGACTCGATGGACATTGCCGTTACGATGAAAAATTCTGTCGAAAAACATCTGGGAATGGTTGCCAGGGATGCTGCAGAGATAGGGAAGATACTTATATTTTCTGCTCATAACAGTCATGCCGGAATGGACGGTCTTACTCTCGGTGACTTCAGGGATGAGACATTTCTGGCTCCATGGGAGATAGTCGACAAGATGATAATTGAGGCTACGGCGACGTACACGAGACCTTATGGTTTTGTTCCTGAGATCAGATTCCTCAAAAATCATGAATCAACGATAACCTGTGTCAGGAATGATATGGGCGTCATGATAGCCGATGAATGGGTCTGGGCCAAGGATGCGGATGACCTGAGATGGATTCCGATCCCTTCAACGGATGTAATTGCGACGGTGCGCATGAGGCACAAGGACCCCGAGCCTATCATCTTTATGGAAACGCTGCTCGCAGACATAATAGGGAGATTGTAAACCAGCAATCGCATAGTTTATAACTATATGGTTATAAACATATTCCCTGGCACAAACCATGCTGTCTGCGAGCTCTGCGGTCTTGAAGGTCACCTCGAGATGACAGACAACGGCGTAAAGCTGGTTAACGACCCTGAGCTTGGCGAAAACGGAACTATCGAGCACTGCCACGATCTGCTTTCCGGCAAGGCTGCACACGGCAAGGACATCTTCGAGAATGAGGGCAGACTCATGAACCTCTTCAAGGATCCTGAGTTCAAGGCAAGAAAAGAGCACTACACAAACGTTATCGCTCCTACACCATCCCCTTCGAAATCCAATTAATATAGAATAAAGATTCTTAGACGGGCAGGGGAGCTTAGCGGCGACCCTGCCTGTTAAGATAATAAAGCTTTCAACTGAAAGGAGATCATAATGAACAGACCTGAGTTCTATCCGGTAAGAAGTCTTATCTATGTTGACCTCGCTCATGAGGATTACAGAATCAAGCTTGAGAACTGGCTGTACAGATACCATGTGCCAGACAGCATCTCACAGTTCGGACCATATGTAAGCAAGTACGCTTTCTATCCTGCACTCCCGACACCTCCGGGCGGAGAGAGATTCGGAACAGTAAGAATGCAGCTGACTGAGCATTACTGGCTTGCAAATCCTAATGATGTAGGATTTGCCAAGGATCATCACAAGGTCCTGACTGAGTACTTCCCTACAGACGTACTTGTATGGCAGAACAACATTCCTGACATGGGACATTCCCACGGCATCGACAAGGCTGAGGAAGTAAACATCGAGGGAGATGATGCAAGATCGACAAAGGGCGATGAATCAATGGGAACAGTTCCTTTCATCTTTGCATTCGTACCTGTATGGTGGGAAGACGACTTCAAGGGCGAAGGCCGTACAGTTGAAGACGGACCTAACTACAGATGGCAGTTCATGGTAAGATATCCTGAAGGCGTAAGCAAGGAAGAGGGCGACAAGTGGCTCAAGGAAGAGTTCCTGCCTTCTATCTATGAACACGAAGGATGCACACGCTGCGTATCCAGCCTTATCAAGAAGGAAGTCAACGGCTGTGACTTTGACCGTGTCGTAGAGATGTGGTTTGAGTGCCAGACTGCATGGTGTGAAGCTGTTGCTGCAGCTGCTGAGAAGTGCGCTAAGCCTGCATGGGCTGAGACAGAGGACTTCCCGTACTTCAAGAAGTCCTATGGCATCAGCGGCATCTTCCTGTCAGACTATGCAAGATCAGACAATCTCAATCAGTATCACGGCTACATCACAATGAGATAATAAGTTTTTCCGGAGGCTTTGCCTCCAATCACAAAGGAGACTTAAATGGGCAAAGGCAAATATTTCTATTCGAAGGGTGAGGGGAATGACGGCTACATAAAGAACCTCGAAGTCCTCTCATACTGCGACATGGACGGCACATGCGGAATGTTCCAGATGGCGCTTTACCGCACCGAGGCAGGAAGATACCTGCTTTACGGAGCATGCTTCGCTGCAGGTCCTGACGGAGTAGGCATCATGATAAGTGATGTCACAGATCCTAGGAACCCTGTATTCATCAAGAAGTGGGTGCCGTTCGATATTGATGAGTATCCGACAACATCGATCCCGAAGCTTCAGATTGCAGAGGATAAACTCATCTTCGCTCTTACATCGGGTTCCGGTCCGTCTGTACTTGTTGGCGACCGCGCAAAGATGAAGAGCCTTCAGGGCATCATGATCTACGACCTCAAAAAAGACCCTGAGAACCCTGAATACCTCGGTTACTGGGACTGCGGCGTTCCTTATTCCATGGGCGTTCACAGATTCATGTACAACGGCGGTGACTATGTTCATCTGTCGTCCGAGGCTGACGAATTCGAAGGCCTCATCTACAGGATCGTAAGCATCAAGGATCCGGCAAATCCGGTCGAGGTCGGACGCTGGTGGGCGCCTCATCAGTACATCTATGGTGTACCGGGCAGGGAGGTCGACCACTCGGCACCTCATAATCCTGACTTCATGGATAAAGGCTGGCTGCACGGACCTCCGTTCGTAGTAGGCGACAAGGTATACTGCGGATACTGCGGTGACGGTCTGTACATCCTTGACATCTCGGATATCGAGCATCCAAAGGCACTCGGAAACCTGAAGTTCATGCCTGCATTCTCGAGCAGACTTGCAGGAGCAAGAACACATACAGCTCTGCCTCTGGTAGGAAGAGACCTGGTAGTCGTTACAAATGAAGGCGAGAGATTCGGCTTCATCAAGGACGGCATGGTAAAGCAGGCTCAGGCGATGAACAACCTGCACATGGTCGATGTAAGCGACCCGGCAAATCCGGTACTGATCGCGGAATTCCCGTATCCTGAAGTACCTGAGGACTTCCCGGCTCCAAACTTCAATACTTACATGCTCGCAGAGGGCTCAAAGGGCGGACCTTTCGGACCTCACAACGTGCATGAGCCAATGAGCAACAAGCCTTGGCTGGAGCAGAGAACAGACGTTGTCTATGACTGCTACTTCGCGGCAGGACTCAGAGTCTATGACGTATCCGATCCTTTCTATATCAAGGAGAAGGCTTACTTCATACCTCCGAACCCTACAAAGAAATGCTTCCCGTTCCCGGGACCTATGATGGCCATGACCGAGGACGTCGTTGTAGACGACAGGGGAAATATCATCATCGATGCCAACAGTGACGGATTCTACATCCTCAGAAAGACATACGAAGACTGATATCAAGTAAAATGAGAAGGGCGGCACGGGTCAATACGGCCCGGCCGCCTGTTTGTTTTTGCCTGATTGGACAATATCAGACATTTTTAGTAAAATATGTAATGTACAGCGTTAGTTAACGATATTTATTTATTGTAATTATTACGCTGACTGCAAAAGGAAAGGAACGTTAACGGAAAAATCAGATGAATAAAAGGGAAGTCGTAACTCTTGCACTGCTTATCGCAGTTATGCCTCCGCTGTGGGCTGTTCTGAGTCCTTATATGGGAATATCGGTAGGGCCGGTAGCTCTTATCTGTGCAGGCATATACGCAACCAACGGAAACAAGTTTGAGGATGCCCATAAAATAGCGCTTGGATACCTTGCGGGAGATATATGGGCTCTGCTGGTAAACAGGATCATGGCTCACACGCCGATAAATCCCGATCTGACGCTGTTTCTGGCACTTGCCGTATTCGGTTTCATTCTGGTAATTATTTCCTCTAAATTCGCAAATATAATCCATATGCCATCATGGCTTACAGGGTGGGCTATAGGCATGCTGGCCATGAACCTCGATACAACGACACCGGTACTCAGCCTGACCGTTCAGATAGGCGCTGCCATGCTGGCCGGAGTATATTATGTCGGAGCTTTGCTCGATAAAGTGCACAGAATGTTAAACAGATGAACATACTTACTGTTCAAAGACGCAACAGAATATACAGACAGGCATTGAGTCTTATAATCCTTGTAATGACTGTCACATGCATCAGTTTCGCTTATGAGATAGGCAATCTTTACGGTGCCAGAGTAGAGGCAAGGCTTCATAACCTGAAGGCAACTGTCCTGACTGCACATATACTGAGCCAGATACCGTCGCTGACGATCAATGCTGAGAACATTAGAATCGCCAGTGCAGCGACAGCTGAAAAGAACAGATGGAAGGGGCCGGTCCTGTCGAAACGCAAAGGAGTAATCCAGGGACCGTCAGGCAAGGAGACTTATTACAACCTCAATATGAGCATAATAGTCAGGAATATGAGGCGACTGGGCTATGATTATGAATACTGGGTCAGAGACGACGGGGTAAAGATGTTCGGTGATTATGTCATGGTGGCAGCAAATCTGAAACTGAGACCTAGAGGCTCGCTTGTTGAAACATCTCTCGGTACCGGAATAGTCTGTGATACCGGAGGCTTCGCCAAGAAGAATCCAAGGCAGATAGATATAGCCACGACCTGGTGATATCAATGGCTTTAGAAGAAGAGGGCTCTGAATTGAGCCCGTTTTCGTCAGGCCCAACTATTCCTAAAATCATAATTTTCGGAATAGTTATACACAGAAACAGCCAAAACAACACCATATACTTCAAACCCTTGATTTTCAAGGCATCTGTATATATTGTCCCTGCTTTGCAATTTATTTATTCTGCTTAATTATTCCTTTAATTCTCCGTATCAGGAATACTTACCTGTTCTTCTTTATTATCTGTTATATATTCCGGCTAATTATTCTCTATCTATTTGCCTTCCGTTTATTCAGTTATTGATTCCTTCGTATCTTTACACGTCATCCTTGCTGATCCGTTTTCAGCTGCCAGTGAGCTGTTCTTCTGTACATCTTCAGCCTGATATCATGCTGCTCCGGCAGTCCGTGCAGGATCGCAGTTTTTCTCCAAAAACGCCTGAAAAACGAGGCCGTATTTTTTGATTTAAGCGATTTTTTTATGCCTCAAGGATGCCTGATACCTTGTAAAATCGTTGAAATTTCAAGGCTTACAGGTCAATTCAGGCTGTTATTTCTTTGTCAGATTGACTGACATAACAATGTACTTTTAAGATACAAAGCGGTCAAATAATTAACAAACATTGATTAAAAGCGTGTCAATATGATAAGTTACGCACGTAAGTTAGAATATTCGATTGAAGCACTTACGGAAAGCCCGTTAGATCGGCGCCGAAGAAGAAAGCATGTGCATTTCATCACTGCATATGTGAAGCTTTCAGGCAAACAGACGTAGTGTGGACGAACCTCTGGAGAGATTCGCCTTAGCGGACACCGAAGAAGTAATACTTTCAGGTATAAAGTACAGGGAGCCAGATGCATTTTATTTGTATTTTAGCTCTCTTTTCTTTTGTGGCCGGATATGCTTTGTTCCCGGGTACCGGATGCAGCGGCAGCGCTTTTCTATGTTAACCTAACCCCTTTTGCTCTCGGATATTCATGGAGTTGATAAAGGAGAAATAATGGAAACAATCGCTAATATCAATTCAATCATCAACAATATTGTATGGGGTGTCCCTGCAATGGTCTGCATCTTCGGTATCGGAATTTATCTCAGCTTCAGGACAAAGTTCGTACAGTTCCGCAAGTTCGGTCTGGCAATGAAAGAGACTTTCGGAAAGATCTTCAGCAAAGATGCAACAAAAGACGGTGCTATCACACCTTTCCAGGCTCTGTGTACGGCGCTGGCCGCGACTGTAGGTACCGGCAATATCGCCGGAGTTGCAGGAGCTATCGCCATCGGAGGTCCCGGAGCAGTCTTCTGGATGTGGATATCCGCCCTTCTCGGTATGTGCACAAAGTTCTCTGAGGTCACGCTCGCTGTTCACTTCAGAGAGATCGATGATACCGGCACATATGTAGGCGGACCTATGTATTACATCAAGAACGGTCTCGGAAAGAAGTGGAAATGGCTCGGATCACTGTTTGCGATCTTCGGAGTGTGCGCAGTATTCGGAACCGGAAACGCTACACAGGTCAACACTATCACAACCTCGATCGATACAGCGCTTACATCGTTCAACATCATGGGCGAAGGCGGTATCAAGACACTCAATCTGATCCTCGGAATCATCATCGCAGCTCTTATCGCTTTCATCCTTATCGGAGGCGTTCAGAGGATCGGTGCTGTTACTGAGAAGCTGGTTCCTTTTATGGCTGTGTTCTACATCATCCTCGGACTTGGTGTTATCCTTATCAACTACAAGTATGTTCCGCAGGCTATCGGATCCATCTTTGAGGGAGCGTTCAGCCCTAAGGGAGTTACAGGCGGTGTTGTAGGGAGCATGTTCCTCAGCGTGCAGAAAGGTATCGCAAGAGGTATCTTCTCAAATGAGGCCGGTCTTGGTACAGGCTCGATGGCGCACGCGAGTGCTGACGTCAACCACCCTATCAAACAGGGATTCTTCGGTATCTTTGAGGTATTCGTAGATACTATCGTTATCTGCACTATGACAGCTCTGATCATCCTCTGCGGACGTGCACAGTTTGAATACGGCGTTCCTGCAGGAGCTGAGATCACCATCCAGGGCTTCACAAACACATACGGAAACTGGGTATCGATCTTCACAGCTGTAGCTATGTGCTGCTTCGCTTTCTCGACTATACTCGGATGGGGACTCTACGGAACAAGATGCGCTGAGTTCCTCTTCGGAAGCAAGTCGGCAAAGCCTTTCCTGGTCCTCTATGCTCTCGTAGCCATTCTCGGCGCTACAATGGATCTTGGAATCATCTGGTCCATCGCAGAGACATTCAACGGACTCATGGCTATTCCTAACCTTATCGGAGTCTTCCTGCTCTCGGGCACTGTAGTAAAACTTCTGAAAGGCTACTTCGCCGGAGACGAATATGTTTCATACTGGGAGTCAGTCAATAAGGAATCTGAATAAACAATCGTTATAACCCCTTTTGAATCCACAACGGAAGCCGCGGACCGCAAGGCCGCGGCTTTCGTTGTGCCTGAAAATGAAAGATCCTCAGCATGCCCGCCGGGATACATAAGACGGCCACTGCTGAGGATCTGTCAATAAAACACACTTCTAGACATACGTCAGGGAGACATATGATGCTAGCTCATTTAATATACCGGGATAAATATCGTCTCTCCCGGACGGACGTCACTTTCAGAGATGTCGTTGATCTCATATACATCATATATGGCATTTCTGACATCGATGTGTGCGCCCGGATTGTAGCTTTCGATCAGGTTCCAGAGATTGTCTCCGTCCTGAATAACTACCTGCTTATATGTTCTTACTGCTGCAGCGTCAGCATTACTTATACCTATTATGCTGTAGCCTGCAAAGATAACGATCATTATGCTTAAAACAACAAATATGAAAAACCTTACCGGATTTACTATTCTGTAATGATGTCTTCTGTTTTCGTTCATCATGCTCACCTTCTTCTGTCAGCTGTCTTCTGATTTGCTGTGTCCGGAGGGTTCAAAACCACCTGAACAACTGTTCTGGTGTGATTATAAACATTTGTTCGAAACATGTCAACAGAAAAGTGAACAAAAGTTCGGAAATATTCACAGACACTAAGAAAGGCCTTCCGCATTTGCGGAAAGCCTTGAAATTTCAACGTTTATTAAATAATCATAAATCAGACTTCGGTGATGTCTGTGAACTCTGCTCCGGTGATCTCTGCCAGCTTTTCAGGGTCCAGTATTATCTGCACTCCCCTCTTTCCGGCCGAGAAATAGATCTTATCATTTAGAAGAGCCGTTTCATCTATATACGTAGGAAACTCCTTTTTCATCCCTATCGGTGAGCATCCACCCCGTATATATCCTGTTATATCCAGTATCTCCTTCACATGTATCATCTCGATACGCTTGTTGCCCGACACCCTTGCGGCCTTCTTCAGGTCGAGCGATTCCGCTACCGGTATAACGAATACGAAGAACGCGTTCCCGTCCCCTCTTGTCACCAGAGTCTTGAACACTGTTTCAGGAGGCACTCCGAGTTCCGATGCCGCGTGGACTCCGGAAAGATCGGATTCGTCGTAGGCGTATGATGCCATCTCGTATTCCAGTCCCGCAGAGTCCAGTATCCTCATTGCATTTGTCTTTGATATCTTTTCCTTTGCCATAACGTTGTTCCTCTCTGTCAGTGTCTGCGTCTTTCCTCTGCTTCCGCTTCCCTTTTTTCGATCTCATCAAGAAAGCCTATAAGCCTGCCGCGGAATATGAAGCATACAAGCAGTATGAGGGCAACGGCGGCGGAAAGTATTATGATGGCCCTGTAATTCTGTCTGCCGAAGTAATGCCCCAGAAGAAGGCTCCCGAGCATGCCGGGCGATCTTCCGATGCTTGCGATGATGAGAAACGGCAGAAAACGCATGTCTGAGATGCCGGCGGCGTATGACACGATGTCTTTCGGCACTCCGGGTATCAGATAGATAAGGAATGCAAGCATCAGCCCTCTGCCGGAGTTCAGCTTGTTTCTGTAATCATCCAGCTTTTTCTCATCGAAGAAAAGCCTCAGAGCGTCGCGGCCCAGAAACTTCGCAAGATAATACGAGATCACGGTCCCTATAACGGCGCCTGTGAGAGACAGCAGAAAGCCCGGCAGTATGCCGAACATATAGCTTGAGGCAAACTGTACCGGCTGACCCGGAAGTATGCAGATAACGACCTGTACGATCTGTATCCCTATGATAAGAAGCCATGCAAAGTGCCTGTTGGCCCTCAGATATTCTATCATGGTATATACGGCATCCTTGCTGAATACCTCGCTGCCATATCTGAAATAAAGAAAAGCCGGTATGCCCGCCAGTATACCGGCGAGCAATATCAGCTTGAGTATCGCGATTATCCGTTTTGATTTTCCGGAAGCTTCTGCGCTCATAATGTCACAAGGCCTTTTTTCCTCAGTGTATCAAGGCTTTTGATGAGTCCGAATCTTGCGTGTTCGTATGTGAGTCCGCCCTGGAAATAAGCGATATACGGCTCTCTGAGAGGTGCGTCTGCGCTAAGTTCTATGGATGAGCCCTGAACAAAGGCTCCTGCCGCCATAACGACCTGATCCTCATATCCCGGCATGTCCCACGGAACCGGTGAAACGTACGAATCTATCGGTGACGCGGACTGTACTGCCTGACAGAACGCTACTGTTCTGTCCGCAGTCCTGAACTTTATAGCCTGGATTATATCGCTCCTCTTTGAATCAGCCGGCGGCATGACCTCAAATCCGAGCCTGTCATATACTGTACCCGTAAGTATTGCACCCTTTAGGGCGGCATTTACGACCTTAGGAGCGAGGAAAAGTCCCTGCAGTACATTTCTGTTCTGACCGAATGTAAGGCCGCATTCAGCGCCGATTCCCGGGCAAGTGAGCCTGTATGATATCTGCTCGATAAGATCTGTCCTGCCTACGATATATCCGCCTGAAAGAGCGAGACCTCCGCCCGGATTCTTGATAAGCGAGCCAGCCATAACGTCGACACCGAACTCCGTAGGTTCAGTGATATCAACGAATTCACCGTAGCAGTTGTCGAGCATTACGATGATGGAAGGATCGATACCATGGACGAGCTCTGTCACCTTCTTGAGGCTCTCAATGGAGATCGCAGGCCTCCAGTCGTATCCTGTAGAGCGCTGCATGGCTACAACGCGTGTCTTCGGAGTGACAACTTTCTTTATGGCATCAAGGTCGACGTCCAGGTCATCCCCGAGGGCGACTTCCTTATATACTATACCATAATCTCTTATTGTTCCCTTGAAGTCTCCCGGGCCGAGAAGGCTGCCTTCGCCCCTCTTGGCGGCATTTCCGTTCTCGCGTCCTATAACTGTCTGGAGTGTATCATACGGAGTGCCTGTGACCTCTATAAGCTCATCTCCGGGACGCAGCAGACCGAGCAAAGTCGATGCGATGGCATGCGTTCCGTTCACTATATTAGGTCTTACGAGCGCAGCTTCAGTCCTGAATACCGAGGCGTACACCCTTTCCACTGCTTCGCGGCCGGCATCGTCATATCCGTAGCCGGTGCTCCAGTCGAAATGAGTCGCGTTTACATGATTGTCCTGGAAGGCCTTGAGGACCTTCATCTGGCATATCGCCGTTATGTCGTCTATCTCTCTGAAACGTTCTGCCAGCTTGTCCTCGGCGTCCGAGACCAGAGCCAGAACATCGTTATCTATCTTGAATTCTTCGTTAAGGTATTTCTTATAATCGATCATTATCAGTCTTCATCCGTTCTTTCAAGTTCCCACTCCATGTCGCTCACAAGGTCACGCTTCACGTTCATCTTGTGCTGAGCATAGAGCTGTGTGGTCGTCACCTGCTCGTGATCGAGCAATGCGGCGACGTCATATATCGAATTGCCGCGCCCTATAAGAGAAGTAGCGGCTGTAGCCCTCAGTTTGTGCGGGCTGTATCCCGCCCTTCTGCTCGTGTTGAGAGCTATCGATGTGTATTTCTTTACGAGCTCCCGTATAGCCCTTTCGGTTATCCTCTTCCCCTGAAGCGACAGGAAGAGCGCGTCTTCTGCGGCGTGCTCCTCCGGGATCACGGTGTTTCTCTCATTGCTGATGTAATCGTTTAACACCATCTCCACAGAGCGGTTCAGAGGCATAATGGATTCCTTGCCCCTCTTTCTGTAGATCTTGAACTCACCTCTTGAGAAGTTGAAAGACGAGAGATTGAGCTGCTGGAGCTCGCTCAGTCTGAGCCCGTAAGTCACAAACATCACCAGTATGGCCTTGTCGCGGAGCTTTGTCCTCTCCCAGTAAGTCCGCTCGTGATCCGTGAGACCCGTACCGTTTGTCACGGCGTCGAGCATTATCATGACCTCGTCATCCTGGAGGGCCTTTATCTCTCGCTCTCCCGGCTTGGCGACGCGTATCGGGTCGAATCCGTCGGTTATATTGTTCTCGATAACTCCGTCCCTGTAGAGCTGTTTGAAGAGGACTGATACAGAGGACTTCTTTCTGGCAAGTGACTTGTTGTTGTTTTCGAATACAGTCACGGTCTCACCGTCATCGACCATGTACTTGCGGCAGTAGTCGATGAAGAGGTTGATATCAGCCGCTACTATATTGTTCATCTCTTCCGAAGTGATCTTTCTCGTCTCATCAGCTTTTGTAAGATCGGTCTCATTGATCAGGTAATTCATGAAGAACCTTACATCATGCAGATACGCGAGCCTGGTCATCGGGAGAACATTGCCCTTGAGGTAAGCGAAATACGGCCGCATAAAGGACGGAAGCTCCTTCTGTATGGCTTCGCATTCCAGATAGATATCGTTCTCCTTCTTGACGATATTATCCGGCTTATCGCTTTTATTGTGCGATCTGAATTCCTTGCTGTCGTAAGTCGTTCTGGCCATATCAGCTGTTGAGTATCCTGTCGACTACTCCGCCGACCGTCTCTCCCTTCGTGATCTCGATCCACTTTACAAAGTCATATCTCTTGAGCCATGTATACTGTCTTTTCGCGTAATGCCTGGTGTTTCTCATGATAAGCTCCTTGGCATCGAAAAGATCGTATTCACCTCTGAGAAAGCCGATTATCTCCTTGTAGCCTATGCCTTTCATGGAAGGCAGGTCAGGCGAATATCCCATCTCGAGAAGACCGCTCACCTCATCTACGAGGCCCTCGCTTATGAGCCTGGACGCTCTTCTGTTGATGCGGTCGTACAGCCACTCCCTCTCCATGGTAAGAGCAAAGAACCTGAAATCATAATCCGGATTGAGCGGGCAGTCGGAAAGATTCTTTATGCCCTTTCCGTACTCGTAAGCTTCGATCGCACGGATTATCTTGCGGGTGTTGTTCGGATGGATCCTTGCTGCGGCTTCCGGATCGAGGCCCTGCAGGTATTCGTGCATGTAAAAACTTCCGCGCTCTTCAGCGAGGTGCTCGAGCTCCTGCCTTCTCTCCTCGTCGTCAGGTACCGCTCCGAAATCCATGTCATAGAGTATGGCGTTGAGGTACAGACCCGTTCCGCCGCATACTATAGGCGTTTTGCCGCGCGACAGGATCTCATTTATGGTACCTATCGCAAGCTTTCTGTATTCAGCGACCGTCATGTTCTGCGACGGATCCTCGATCGAATACAGATGGTGTTTCACTTCAGACATGGCTTTTTCGGAAGGCTTCGCGCTTCCGATATCCATGTATTTATAAAGCTGTATCGAGTCGCAGTTGACTATCTCGCCATCTATCCTCTTCGCGAGGTAGTACGCGATCAGGCTCTTGCCCGAAGCCGTAGGACCCGAGATTATATATACAACATTGTTCATGCTATTCTCCTATTTGCGTCTGAACGACCTTTCGATGTCATAGGAAGATACTCTGATAAATGTCGGCCTTCCGTGCGGACACGAAAAAGGATTGTCACATTTTGCCAGTTCTGACATCAGGCCGTTTATTTCATATTCTGATAATCTGTCATTAGCTTTGACTGCGGACTTACACGATCTCATGATCAGCTTGTCCCTGACAACACTGTTTGTGCCGCCCGATTCGCCCGCAGCTTCGGAATAAGCCATCGCAAAGGCTTCGGCCTCTCCTGCGCTCATGTAAGGAGGTATCCCCCTGACGATGAATGTGCGCTCACCGAAGTCCTCGATGTCGTATCCCATGTCCCTGAGGTCCTCAAGCCAGGACCTTTCCATTGAGTATACATCCGGGCTCACACTTAATGTGAAGGATGTGAGAACCGGTTGTGGCGAATGTGAGGAGTTGCTGTACCCGCGCATGAACCTCTCGTAGAAGATCCTTTCGTGGGCAGCATGCTGGTCGAAGATATACAATTCATCCCTTCCCTGCATGATGATGTATGTGTCGAACACATAGCCCTTGTATGTAAGATCTTCAAAATCAAAAGGCGCAGGCACTTTTGCCTTTACAGGCTCAGGTGCCGCCGCAGCTTTCTCTTCAGCGGCAGCCGGTGCTGCCGGCATGCTGAAAGCTTCGTAATCATCTTCAGCAGCTTCCGCTATGTCTGAAACATATGCAGCTGAATAACTGCCGGAAGCCTCCTCTTTTGCAGGCTCTTTTCTTTCAGGCCTTTCAAGCCTGCTCAGGAAATCCCTGATCGACGTCTGCTCACCCGAAGGGACAGCGGACGCATCTCTGTCCGCCTCATTATTTAAGCTTTTCGGCTCATTACTTTCAATATTTTTAACAAAACCTTTAGGAATTCCCGCTCCTGTCATCACAGCCTTTTTTACGGCTTCGCAGACAGCGTTTCTGATCTCATCCTGCCTGAGGAATCTTATCTCCCGCTTGCCCGGATGGATGTTTACGTCGACAGAAGAAGGATCGGCCTCGATGAAGAGGATAGCTGCAGGAAAACCGCTGAATATCCTGCCCTGATATCCTTCCGTAAGACCTTTTTCTATGATGCTGCTCGAGACCAGTCTTTTATTCACAAAAAAGAGCTGTCCCCTGCGCGTGCTCATCGTGCTTCCGGGATCCGAAACAAAACCGCTTACGGAGCCGTCCAATACAGGGATGAGTCCGCGTGAAGCTATGTCAGGATAAAGAGTCCTGATGACAGCTTCCGTGTCGCCGTCGCCCTTTGTTGAGAAGAGCGTCTGGCCGTTGCTTATCATCATGAACCGTATATCCGGACGGCATACCGCATACTGCTGGATAAGCTCCGTTATGGCAGAAGCCTCTCGGGCATCAGACTTCATGAACTTGCGTCTTGCCGGCGTGTTGTAGAAAAGGTTTTCGACGATGACAGTAGTGCCTTTGTTGGCACCGGTAAGCTCCTTGCTGACTACCTTGCCTCCGTGCAGGATTATCTTTGTGCCCGACGGAGAGTCCGGTGTACGCGTTACCATGGTCAGCCTCGAGACTGCGCTGATACTGGCGAGAGCCTCACCTCTGAAGCCCAGAGTTTCTATGCTGTCGAGATCTGTGATCCCGCTGATCTTGCTGGTCGCATGCCTCAGAAAGGCTGTTTCCGCCTCATCAAAAGAGATGCCGCAGCCGTCATCTGTGACCCTTATATAGGATTTGCCGCCGTTTCTTATCTCGGCAAAGACGGAATGGGCTCCGGCATCCATTGAGTTTTCAATAAGTTCCTTTACAGCGGATACCGGGCGCTCTATGACTTCTCCGGCAGCTATTTTATCCGCTACAAAGCTGTCCAATACCTTGATCATTGCTATTTTATATATTCTTCCATGATATCCTGGAGCGCTACAAGAGCTGCCACAGGAGTGATCCTGTTGATGTCTGTTTCTCTTAATTTAGCCGCGATCTGTCTGAATTTTTCAGCGTCCGCGCTGATCGCTTCGTCGGCGAGTTCATTGCTGACGAATGATATCTGCTCTGAGGATCCGTCTTCGCGGCGGACCGGTGAATTATCCTCAAGCTCTCTCAGCTTCTGTCGTGCCTGCTTTCTGATCGTCTCCGGTATTCCGGCGATCCTCGCAACGTGGATGCCGTAGCTCTTGCTCGCCGGTCCCTCAATGATATTGTGGAGGAAGACCACATCATTGCCGTTCTCTGCTGCCGCAACGGAGAGATTGTGTATGCCCTCCTTCTCGCTTTCAAGATCGGTGAGTTCGTGGTAATGAGTGGCGAACATGGTGCGTACCCTGTGAGCCGGATCAGCCAGGTATGAAGCTGTTGCCCATGCAATGGACAGTCCGTCAAATGTGCTCGTTCCCCTGCCGATCTCATCGAGAATGATAAGGCTTCTTGAAGTGGCATTGCGTAAAATGCCTGCAAGCTCGCTCATCTCGATGTAGAAAGTCGACTGGCCGTAAGCAAGATTGTCGGACGCACCAATTCTGGTGAATATCCTGTCAACAACGCCTATCTCGGCATAGTCAGCCGGTACAAAGCAGCCTATCTGAGCCATAAGGACTATGACAGCTGTCTGCCTCATATATGTAGATTTTCCGGACATGTTAGGACCGGTGATTATGAGCATGCTCCGTTCGCTCATGTCGATGTATGTGTCGTTGGATACGAACATTCCCGCGCCGAGAAGCTGTTCCACGGCAGGATGCCTTCCGGCCTTTATATCGATAACATCACCGTCATTGACCACAGGCTTCACGTAGCCGTTGGACGCGGCGACTTTAGCGAAGGATATGAGTACGTCAAGAGACGCGACAGCCGCAGATGCTGTCTGAAGGTCCGCGATGTACGGCTCAACGGCAGCACGTATCTTTCTGAATTCCTCGTATTCAAGCTTGTTTATGCGCGCCTCGGCAGTAAGGACAAGATCTTCCTTTTCCTTGAGCTCAGGCGTTATGTATCTCTCGTTGTTGACGAGAGTCTGTTTTCTGATGTAATCGTCAGGCACTTTGTCTATCATGCCTTTGCTGACATCGATATAGTAGCCGAATACTTTGTTGTATCCGACTTTAAGTGTCTTGATGCCGGTCCTCTCCTTCTCGGAATTCTCAAGCCCGGCGATCCAGGCCTTTGCACCTGAAATCGATTCCTTGAGTCTGTCGAGATCTTTCGAATAGCCGGGTCTTATGATGCCTCCCTCCGTTATACCGAGAGGCGGCTCATCACAGATCGAGCGCTCGATCATATCGTGCAGCCTGTCGAAATCCGCGATCGAATCATTTACGGACCTCAGCAATGAAGAACTCATGCCTGCAAGTTCGTACTTGATATCCGGAAGCTGAGCCAGAGTCTTTCTTAATGCCACCAGATCGCGGGCATCGGCTCTTCCCGTAGCCACTCTGGCTGTAAGGCGCTGGAAGTCATAAACGTTTTTGAGGCAGCCCGATATATTGTTCGCGGTAAGCGGCTCATTTATAAGCTCTTCCACTGCGTCGAGTCTTCTGCGGATCTCTGCAGGGTCAGTAAGCGGCTCGCGCAGCCATGACCTCAGAAGCCTGCCTCCCATAGCGGTCTTTGTCTTGCCGATGACTCCGAGGAGGGATCCTCTGATGTCTCCGTCGTAGATGGTCTCAAGAAGTTCGAGGTTTCTGAGCGTAGACCTGTCAAGGTGCATGACGCCGTCATGCTGCCTGATGACTATGTTGCGGAACTGATTGAGGTCCCCTTTCTGAGTTTCTCTCAGATACATGAGGAGCGATCCGACGGCCGCTGTCATCTCCTCGCGCCCTTCGAGGTCGAGCGGGATGAGCGACGATACGCCAAACTGTCCCATAACGACATCTCTTGCAGCCTGATATCTGTAGAAAGACGGATCGACAGTGTCGAGATAGAGCGAAGGAAGGCTCTCAGAAAGCGTTTTTTCGGCTTCAGTAGCGATTTCTTCGCTGATGACGAGTTCCTTTACATCCATCACGGAAAGGTCGTTCAGAAGGCGGTTAAACGAGATCTTCCCCTGCTCTTTTTCACTTTCATATTCGTATGCGGACAGTTCGCCTGTTGTGATGTCTGCAAGCGCGAGCGCCGTGAGATCATCCGAAGCGCAGACAGAAGCGATATACACATTGTTTTCGCCCCTGCCGGCGTCGGCTATGTCAAGCGTGCCCGGAGTATAGATCTTTGTTATCTCGCGCTTCACAAGGCCCTTTGCCTCTGCCGGGTCTTCGACCTGCTCACAGATAGCGACCTTATGTCCGTTGTTTACGAGCCTTACGATGTACTGGTCGACCGAATGGAACGGAACGCCGCACATCGGAGCGCGCTCCTCGAGTCCGCAGTTGCGACCCGTGAGAGTGAGCTCGAGCTCTGCCGAAGCAAGCAGCGCATCATCAAAAAACATCTCGTAGAAATCTCCGAGACGGTACATCAGGATGGCATCCTTATACTCATCCTTGATATTCATATACTGCTGCATCATCGGTGAAAGTTTTGCTTCGGCCATAATAATTTAAAATGCAGGGGGAACCGTAATTCCCCCTGCCTCCCCTTAAGATATTTCTTTGGTAATCAATACTACTTTGCGTTGTAAGCAGCAACACCCATCTTGATGAGCTCGCAAGCTCTTCTCATCTTATCCGGTGAGAGAACGTATGCGATACGCATCTCGTTGCCGCCCAGACCCTTTGTTGCATAGAATCCAGGAGCAGGTGCGAACATTGCTGTTTCGCCGTTGTCATCGAATTCCTTGAGCATGAACATCAGGAAGGACTCGATGTCATCTACAGGGAGCTTGCATGTCATGTAGAATGCGCCTGCAGGCTTCTGGCAAACTACGCCAGGGATCTTGGAAATCTCTTCGTATGCAGCATCTCTTCTTGCCTCATACTCAGCCTTCATCTTATCATAGTAGCTCTTGTCCATTCTGTAGAGAGCTGCAGCGCCGATCTGCTCGAGTGTAGGAACGCAGAGTCTGCCCTGTGCCAGCTTCAGAAGAGCCTGCATGAAGTCCTGATTCTTGGAGATAGCAGCACCGATTCTTGCTCCGCAAGCCGACCATCTCTTCGAAACGGAGTCTACGATAACGACTCTGTCAGCGATCTCAGGCAGCTGTCCGAAGGAGTGAGCTTCTCTTCCGTCATAAACGAACTCTCTGTAAACCTCGTCGGAGATGATCCAGAGGTCGTGCTCCTTAGCGATGTCGCCGATGAGCTTCATGTCTTCGAGAGTCAGAACTCTTCCTGTAGGGTTTCCAGGCGAGAGGCAGCAGATAGCCTTTGTCTTAGGTGTGATAGCAGCCTCGATGAGGTCTCTCTTAGCCCAGTTGTAACCATCCTCTGCAGATGTTGTAAGAGGTACGAGAACACCGCTTACCTCGTTGCAGAATGTGTTGTAGTTTGTGTAGAACGGCTCAGCGATAAGAGCTTCGTCTCCAGGATTGAGGAGTGCTGTGAAAGCAAGGATAAGAGCTTCGGATCCGCCGTTTGTTACGAGGATGTCTTTTCTCTCATACTCCATGCCGAAGTCTCTCTTCATGTAGTAAATCATAGCGTCGAGCAGTTCATTTACTCCGCCGGACTCAGCATAAGCGATGACCTTCTTATCATAGTTGTTGATAGCTTCCTTGAAGCACGGAGGTGTCTCAACGTCAGGCTGTCCGATGTTAAGACGGTAAACCTTCTTGCCCTGGTCCTCAGCTTCGAATGCAAATACGTTGAATCTTCTGATCGGCGAGAACTGCATTCCTGCTACTCTTTTTGATACTTCCATAACTGTACATCTCCTTTAGTATAGATAATATTTACCATATAGCACATAATGGCAGTCTGTGCCATAGGGCTGTCACAGACTTACGTGAGAGGAGTTAACAATCCCCTTCACACCAATTCTATTATCGCACTTTTTATGTGAAAGTAAAAGCAGATATTCTATATTTCCTTTTGTTCCTTTGATAGGCGACCATGTAAGCTCCTGAGGGTAAAGACCGTTCTCTTCCGCATAGCCGATCACGTTATTGATGACCTCTTCGTGGACTGCGGGATCGCGCACTATACCGCCCTTTCCTACCTGCTCCCTGCCTGCCTCAAACTGCGGTTTTACAAGGCATAGGATAACACCGTCATCGGACAGTACTTCGGCAGCTACCGGAAGCATATGCTTCACCGAAATGAAACTCACATCAATGGAAATGAGGTCTATCGGCTCTTTTATAAGTGATGTGTCGAGATAGCGGATGTTGGTCTTTTCCATGTTGACCACGCGTTCATCCGTTCTGAGCTTATAGTCCAGCTGGCCGTATCCGACATCTATCGCGTAGACCTTGCTCGCACCATGCTGAAGCATGCAGTCGGTAAAGCCACCTGTCGAAGCTCCCATGTCGATGCAGACCGCGCCGTCACAGGATACTCCCCAGTCCTCGATGGCTTTCTGGAGCTTCAGACCTCCCCTGCTGACATACGGACACTCCGCACCCTTGACAGCGATCTCGGCTTCAGTATCGAAGCGCGAGCCCGGTTTGTCCTCAAGCCTTCCGTCGACCGTGACAAGACCGGCCATAATGGTCCGCTTTGCCTTTTCGCGTGAATCCGTGAATCCGTTATTTACAAGTAATACGTCGAGGCGTTCTTTCATTTTGTACTGCGTCCCAGACGCTCCATTATCCTTTCTGCGGCAGATGCTGCATCGATGCCGCATTCTTTTCTGAGAGAAGGTATATCTCCGTGTTCTATGAATTCATCAGGTATGGCTATGCTGATTATGTCAAACGGTGAATCCTTGTATGCAGAGGTGAATGCTTCTCCGAATCCGCCGCTTATCACGTTGTCTTCAAGTGTCGCGACGAGACCTGCGCCTATTGATGACCACGAGGTATCAAGAGGCTTGACGACAGCAACGTTGGTGACTCCTGCCGAGATGCCGTTCTCCCTGAGGATCTCAGCGGCTGCGATAGCTTCATCGAGCATGGCTCCGACCGCAAGTATCTGGACATCCCTGCCCTCGCTGAGGATGTTATTGGAACCTCTGAAGCGCGGCAGTCTGAGATGTTCTCCCTCCGATGAACCTCTCGGGTATCTTATGGCGACAGGACCGCTCATGTCCTTTGCGAATTCGAGCATTTCGGAAAGCTGATTTCCGTCAGCCGGTGCCAGTATCGTCATTCCCGGGACCATGTTCATGTATGACAGGTCAAAGATGCCGTGATGCGTCTCTCCGTCGGCTCCTACGAGTCCGGCTCTGTCTATGGCGAACACGACATGAAGATCCTGCAGTGCGACATCCTCGATGATGAAGTCGAAAGCGCGCTGGAGGAAACTGGAGTATATGGCCACATAAGGTTTGAAGCCCTGCTTGGCGAGGCCTGCCGCGAATACCACGGCATGTTCTTCGGCGATACCGACGTCAAAGTATCTTTCTTCATGGGCTTCGTAGAACGGTATCAGACCGGTCGCTGTACCCATGGCTGCCGCAATGGCAACGACGCTCTCGTCCTTTGATGCCAGTGATGTCAGCGTCTCACCGAAGACCTTTGAGAATGACGGAGCAGATCCTTTCGAGATCACCTCGCCTGTCTCAGGGTCGAATGCGGATATCCCGTGAAACTTGCGCGGATACTTTTCTGCCCAGTCATAGCCTTTACCTTTGAGCGTGATGACGTGTATCAGCGTCGGACCCTTGTATTCGGATGCCGCTTTGATGATGTCTGTCAGTCCCTGGATATCATAACCGTCTACAGGGCCGAAGTACTTGACCCCGAGGCTTTCTATGATATGTGCTTCATCTGTAAGAACGCTGTATTTGATCTTCTCCTTGGAGTTTTTTATGCTCCTTGAGAGCGGCCTTCCGATGACAGGCACATTGCTGAGAGCACTTTTTACAGATAACTTCGCTTCGTCATACTTTTTGGACGATCTTATCCTGTTGAGGTATCTGTGCATCGCGCCTACGTTGTGCGAGATGGACATTCCGTTGTCGTTGAGTATGATGTTGACGTCAGTCTTGCTGTCTCCGATATTGTTGAGCGCTTCATAAACGATGCCGTTGGTAAACGAGCCATCGCCTATGACGGCTGTGACTTTATAGTCCTCTCCTGCAAGATCCCTTGCTACTGCCATTCCGTAGGCAGCGCTTACAGATGTGCTCGAGTGGCCCGTCTCATATGCGTCATGCTCGCTCTCTCTGGATTTCGGAAAGCCTGACATTCCCTTGTACTTGCGAAGAGTGTCAAAGCCTGCAGCGCGGCCTGTAAGTATCTTATGCACGTACGACTGGTGTCCTACATCATAGATGATCTTGTCGCGCGGGCTGTCAAATACTCTCATCAGGGCAATCGAAAGCTCAACGATACCGAGATTGGACGCCAGGTGGCCTCCAGTCTTCGACACCTTGTCTATCAGGAATTCCCTTATGTCTTGTGCGAGGTATTCCAGATCGCTGACTTCGGCGTTCCTGCAGATATCCAGAAGATCGTCATTCAAAAGGTCGTATCTCATTAATGGTTCCTTGTTTCAAGTGAATCGGCAAGCTCTGTAAAGAATGATGCTTTTTCACCATAGATCGAAATAGCGGATTTTGCTTCGGCGGTAAGCCTGTGAAGCTCTGCCTTTGCTGCCTCCAATCCGTGCACATATGCGTAATTGCACTTACCCTGTTCTGCATCTTTGCCGAGCGTTTTACCCAGCAAAGCCTGATCCCCTTCTATGTCAAGTATGTCATCAAGTATCTGGAAAGCTACGCCGGTATCCACAGCATATACTGTGAACCGGTCTATCATATATTCATCCGCTCCCGCGAGCATCAGACCGGCACGTACAGGTGCCGCTATCAGGTCAGCTGTCTTGTGAAGTTCTATATATTTTATGAGCTCATCGGTCGGCTCCATTTTTTCACCGAGTATATCAGCGGTCTGCCCTGCTATCATCCCGTATGCACCTGCACGGGATATGATCTCATGCGCGGCCATAATGTGGTTTTTCATCTTCGCAGGATCTCCGGCATATCTTATCGGCTCTCCCGTGACTGTTTCGGCAGCCGTCGAGAGCAGCCCGTCACCTGCGAGTATAGCCATAGCTTCGCCGTAGACCTTGTGGTTGGTTGGCTTGCCACGTCTCAGGTCGTCATTGTCCATTGCAGGCAGGTCGTCGTGGATAAGAGAGTATGTGTGTATGTACTCTATCGAAAGTGCATAAGGAAAAGCCTCTTTGATATCTCCGCCGGCGAAGTCACAGGCTGCCAGCAGCAGAACAGGTCTGAGCCTCTTACCGCCTACTTTGAGACTGTAGCGCATGGCCTCTCTGAGCACGGATGACTCGGGAGCATCTTCCCTTATAAGATCTGTGAGTCCTGAATTGACAAGTTCTCTGTATTCGTTAAAGCTGAGCATCCTTAAGTTCTCCGTTCTCAAACAGCATGATCCGCTGTTCGGCATTGTCAAGTATCTCTCTGCAGTATTCAGCCTCTTTTATCCCCTCGTCAAACAGCCTGAGGGAATCCTCAAGTGAAGTAGTCTGCTTTCCTATTTCTGAAGCAGCCTTCTGCAGCGCTTGCAAAGATTCAGTAAAAGTTTTGTCTGCCATATGATGACCTCCCTTTACTTTCCGGGATGTATTTCCGTAACTCTGGCTCTGAAAGAGCCGTCCTGCATCTTTATCTCATATTCATTGTCTGTTTCGATAAGCGAAACTTTCGGGATGACCGAACCGTCTGCATCCATAACAGCCGCATATCCTTTTGCAAATATATTGCGCGGCTCGTTTTCCTTAAGGATGATCACAGCTCTGTCGACGGCGTTCCTTGCCTCCGAAATACGTGACCTTACTCCCGCAGAGAGAAGCGAAGTCAGATTATCGAGCAGCCGTCTCTCGGCAGTTATCTTCTGCGATGCGGACATGGCCATCAGATTCCTGCTGTTCTCTATCTCTTCACGCAGCTTGTGAGTGTCCATAACAGCCATATCGGCAGCGGCTGTCGGAGTCTCTGCCCTTGCGTCTGCTACGAAATCGCTGATCGAAAAATCTATCTCATGACCTACAGCGCTTATCACCGGTATCTCCGATGCGAAGATCGCTCTGGCGACTTCTTCATCGTTGAAAGCGGCAAGATCTTCAGGCGATCCTCCGCCCCTTCCGACTATCAGCGTGTCGATATGCATTCCGTTCTTGCTGAGTTCGTTTGCGGTCCGGATATTGCTGCAAATGCTGTTTACGGCGCCTATACCCTGCACGAGGGCCGGGAAAAGGATGATATCCGTAAAATCATTCTTCGCTGTAATGATCTTGCGTATATCTTCGATCGCCGCACCCGTTGCTGAGGTCACGACACCGACACGGTACGGGAATTCAGGTATCGGCTTTTTATATTTTCTGTCGAAAAGCCCTTCCTTCTCGAGCTTCTCCTTAACGCGCCTGAACTCGGCAGCAAGGTCTCCCTCACCTACAGCCTCAACATATCTGATGCTGAGAGAATAAGTTCCGCCTCTGGCATAAGGACTGATATCGCATACGGCAACGATCTTCTGGCCGTTCTGAACGAGCGACATATCGATCTTTGCGGCATTGGAGCCCCAGATGGCGCATCTGATCTGGCTTTCAGCATCCTTGAGCGTAAGGTAATAATGCTGGCCGCTCCTGCTGAGTCCGGATACCTCTCCTTCCACGGCAAGACCGCGCAGATTGAGATCATCCCGCAGCTTCTTGGCGATATATTCATTTACCTGGGATACGGTTACCGGTTTCATACATCCTCTTTGCAAGGCGCGCCGTGCCTACGGCATTGTCGCCTGATAATACAGGATCACCGAATTCTATTGCGGGATCCGTTAAGTCAGTAAGAAGTCTTCTGATTGTACGGCTTGAAGCAGCGCCTCCTGCCATAACGACTCTGTTTACAGAGTGCTTTTCGCTAAGATACGAAGCTTCCCTGTAAAGAAGCTTCGCGGTCACGGTGAAAAGCTCTGCAGCAGCTGCTGCCGTATCCTCAGAACCTGCGGATGCAGCTTTCATGAGCCGGGTCTCAGCTCCTGACAGGTTGAAATATCCGTCTTTGATCTTTATCGAAGGCATCAAGCCGGGAAATACTGCTCCGGCCGGATCGAAATCCGATTTTTCAAGAAAGCCGTATGCAGCATCATCGAGATATCTGCCTGCAGGGAACGGAAAGCCTGATGCAACACCAAAGCGGTCAAAGAGCTGCCCTATGGAAATATCGAGCGTTCCTCCTACTATCTCCATGCTGTAGCCCGCTTCGTCCGGTCTGCACAGCAGTGCTTCTGTCGTTCCGCCGCTCAGATGAAAGAAAAGGATCTCTTCACTGCTGCTGATGCCGTTTCCTTCAAGCACGGCTGCAGCATGCCCCTCCTGGTGGGAAAAGCTGTATACCGGAAGTCCCGCTGACTCTCCGATCAGCTTTGCTGCATTGAGACCTGCCATGAAGCAAGGCATGTATGATCCCTCTACTCTCCTGGGACGTGCGGAGACTCCGACCGCAGTCAGTTCATGTACATCTATCGCACTCAGGACTTCATGCAGGTAGTCCGGAAGCCTGTTGCTGTGCATAAAGAAAGCTTCAGACTGCCTGAGACCCCTCTTGCCTTCAGGAACGTCAAGCAGTACCGACTTCACGGCGATCACGTTTCCTTCTCCGTCTACTATGGCAGCTGAAGTTTTATAATTTGAAGTATCTATGCCTAAATACAGACCTTTCATCTCCTCGATATCTTGCCGAGTACGGAATTAATGAAGGCATATGATTTCTCGTCACTGTACTTCTTTGCGAGCTCTACAGCTTCATTGATAGAAACATTGACAGGAATGCTGTCTACATAGAGCATTTCTGCAACAGCTGTACGGAGTATGGCAAGATCGGTCTTGGCGATCCTGTCAAGCGTCCAGCGGTCGAGATGCTCACTGATGATGCTGTCTATCTCTTCATGATGATCCTGTACGGCGGTGAGAGTATCTACAGCCTGCTGTTTTGCGGCTGCTTTTACGCTTTCTTCAACGATGCTGAGATCCTCAACATTGAAGTCTCCCGTGATATCCATCTGATATACGAGCTGCATCGTCTTTTCTCTTATGTCTTCTCTTTTCAATTTGTCTCCTTGCTGCCGGATACCGGCCGTGCCGGTCACTTATCCTGTCTTTTATCTATACCGTCGATTGTTATGTTTATCGCCTTGACATCAAGGCCGGTCAGTTCTTCAACATCGTGCTTTACTTTCGTCTGGATGTCATAACAGAGCTGCGGGATATTCACTCCGAAATAGACGATAAGCTCACAATTAATCGTTATGCCGTCGTCCTCGACTGAGATCCTTATACCGTTTTCGGGTATATCTCTTCCGATCGCTCTCTGGATATTGCCGCTGAAGCCTATATCCGGAAATCTGCTGACATCATCAAATGACATAATGTCTTTTTCTATGAGTGCAGCCAGCTTGGCGTCGTCATTCATCGGATCCTTCCTCTCTTTCGACGATCTCTATCTTCAGCTTTTCTATCCTGCGGTCTTTTACAGAAACGATGGTGAAATCATAATCTTCATATGAGATCGAGTCATATTTCACGTTTTCCTTAGGGATCTCACCCATCAGGTCGATAATGAAACCGCCTACAGTCTCGCTCGTCTCAGATTCCAGCTCGATGCCGGTCTCTTCTTCGAGATCGTCCAGATAAACGTTGCCATCGACGATAAATGTAGTATCGTCGACTTTCTCGATTATGCGGTCTTCCTCGTCGAATTCGTCATCTATATCGCCGACTATCTGCTCGATTATGTCTTCAACTGATACGATACCGCTTACGCCGCCGTATTCATCTATCAGAATGGCAAGATGCTGCTTATTAAGCTGAAGTTCTCTGAAGAGCGCATCGATATTCTTTGTTTCCGGAACAAAATACGCAGGTCTGAGCAGTTTTTTGATGTCGACATTGTCATATCCGTGCTTTGTAGCGTTGTAAAGATAGTCTTTGATGTGCAGGATGCCGACTATATTATCCGGATCGCCCTTGTACACAGGGATCCTTGAATGTCTGAGCTCTATCAGTTCTTCAAAGTACTCGCTTCTGTCATCGTCGAGGTCAAACATGAATACGTCTGTTCTCGGCGTCATGATCTCATAAGCAAGAAGGTCATCGAATTCGAATATCGAATCGATCATCTTGCGGCCTTCCTCCTTGATCTCACCGGACTCCTGCCCTCTGTCAAGCATGGACATTACCTTGTCTTCACTGAAGTACGAGTCATCAACATCAGTGTCCTTGCCTGCTATATGAAGAAAAATGTTTGCAATGCCCTTGCACAGGACGACGAGCGGCCATGTTATGCAATAAATGAAATTCTGAAATCCGACGAGTCTGATCCCGGTGCTTTCGCTGGACTGTGCAGCGAGCTTCTTCGGGAATATGTCGGATATCGCAGTGTATAGTATATAAAATACGAGATTAGCGGCCAGAACAACAGGCCAGCTGACAGATTTTTCCGTATCCCCTGCTGCGGCATATCCTCCGAAAACGAGCCACGCATTGAAAAGCGCAAAGCTTACGATGATGCTTATAAAGCTGGCGGCGTGGTCTGCATAGTGGTATTTTGACGGCTTTGCAAGAAAGTCCGTCACTTTTTTCAGTTTTTTGTTATCAGGATCATCTTCGAGCATATCCTTGATAACATTGCGGTCAATGAAGTCAAGCGCGCGCTTGCTGGCAACGACAAGAGCATTGATTATCATTATCGCGATTATCGCTGCGATAAACAGATGCGCGGGTAAACTGTCATCAGACATAACTTTTTCTCCTTGTTCAATCCATGCTGCAGTATTTAGCTACTGCATCTTCTTTTTGCGTATGATGAAGCCTTCTTCAGGCGTTCTGTCAAATCTGATACGAAGGATCTGCTGCGGATGCGGAGCGCTTTCCACTGCTTCCCCTTCTTCGTTGTACATCTCTTTGATCACTTCTTCATAGTAAGGCGTGCGGGGACCGAATATCTCAACTGTATCACCTACGCCGAATTTGTTGCGCTGCTCCACAGTAGTAAGTCCGCTTGCCGGATCTGTCTCCCTTACAAGACCTACGAACGAGTAATCGCGAATGTATTCACTGGTAAGGTAGTTCTGGTCCTTGTCTGTCGGCTTGTTGTAGTAGAAGCCGTGAGTGAATTCCCTGTGGCTTGCCTTGCAAAGATCTTCAAACCAGACCGGATCAAATTCATATGAATCCGGATCCGAAAGATATGCGTCTATTGCAGCCCTGTATGAGGAAACCACCGTAGCCACATAGTACATTGACTTCATGCGGCCTTCGATCTTCAGCGAATAGACACCGGCTTCGGCGAGATCAGGGATCTTATCTATCATGCAGAGGTCGCGTGAATTGAGGATGTAACTTCCGCGGCCGTCCTCTTCTATCGGATAGTATTCTCCCGGTCTCTGCTCTTCGACAAGAGCATACTTCCATCTGCACGGGTGTGTGCATGCGCCTTTGTTAGCGTCTCTTCCGGCCATGAAGTTGCTCAGAAGGCATCTTCCCGAATATGAGATGCACATAGCTCCGTGAACGAAAGTTTCGATCTCGATATCATCCGGAAGTTCGCGTCTCATTACCTTCAGTTCTTCAAGGCTCATCTCACGGGCACAGACTATGCGTTTGCATCCCTGTGAAGCCCAGAACCTGGCAGTAAGATAATTGGTCGTATTTGCCTGCGTAGACAGGTGTATCTCTGCTCCCGGAATATATTCCTTTATAAGCGACATAACGCCCGGGTCGGACACGAGGAACGCGTCAACGGGAATATCCCTTATTTTTACGAGATAATCCTTCAGAGGCTCAATATCACCGTTGTGCGGGTATATATTGACCGTCATATATCCGCGCGCGTTGTTTTCATGAAGCCATTCCATGGCTTCTCTTATTTCATCTATGGAGAAATTGCCTGCACCGGCGCGGAGGCTGAACATCTCACCGCCGAAATAGACGGCATCGGCTCCGAAACGGACCGCAGTTTTCAGCTTTTCCATATCGCCTGCCGGAGCAAGCAGTTCAAGTGATCTGTTTGTATTGGTATTACTCATGTTTATAACGTATTATTGCCAGACCATCTCCGCCTGTGAGAATGGTGACATCAAGATCCTCCCTCTTGTCCAGATAATCAAGGAACTGCTTCATGTATTTGATGCTTGTGCGGTGACGTCTGGCCGCGCTTCCGTCGGCTTCGACTATCCATCCTTTCAGAAGGATATTGTCACATACGATAACGGCATCTTTTGTACAGATGTTCTCTACGGATTCGAAGAATTCCCTGTAGTGGCTCTTGGCCGCATCTATGAATACAAAATCATACTTCTGAGATTCATCGGCATTTTTAAGTTCTGCCTTTATATCATCAAGTATGGAAGCTGCATCCCCTGTTCTCAGATCTATTCTTTCCGATTCTCTGCGCTTTGCAAACTCGGCCCTGGCTGCTTCTATCATCACGGGATTGCGTTCAATGGTCGTGATCTCAGCTTCAGGAAGGCATCTGGCAAAGAACAGCGAGGAATAACCGTGAGCGGTACCGAGTTCAAGTATCTTATGCGGTTTTGTCAGACCTGTAATAAGCCTGAGCAGTCCTTCCGTCTCGGTCAGGATCAGGGGAACGCCTTCTTCTTCGTTGACTCGTCTGAGCGATGCAAGATCCTCATCCAAAGCTTTGTAATGGCTGTCGGCGAGTTCCTTGAGCGGTATATCTCTGACACTCATCAATTGTCTCCGCTCCCCTCTGCAGTCTCGTCTGCGGCTTCGGAATTCTCCTTTGCAGCTGCTTCATTCAGAGCTTCCTGATACTCTGCTGTCCAGGCGTTGTACTCATTCTCGTCAGCGGTGAACCTGTGCGTGCCGTTCATCGCCGGATCCAGGACACAGAATGTATATTCGTGCTCTTCAGGATAAAGAGCAGCCAAGATGGATTCTTTTGAAGGTGAGCAAAGCGGTTTGTCAGGAAGCTCATCGACAGGAGTAAGACCAAGGTTGATCCTGTTGTGGATGACACCTGAGATAGTCTTCCTCTCCTTGTCGACAGAAGTCTCCTTTTCTATGATCGATGCCATTACAAGAAGCTGTCTTGTAGTTATTCCGAGCTCATCCGCTCTTGCAAGGCAGTCCTCGTTATAGAAGTTTGAGAATGAATCAAGCATCATGATAAGGATCATGCTTTCGTCGGCATCGGCGCTCAGAGTGTATTCACCCGGAAGCAGGAATCCTTCGACGACATCATAGCCGGTAAGGCCTTCCTGATTTTCACCCAGAATTTCCAGAGCAGCGATATCCGGTGATGACGCGGCGTCAAGAAATGCCTGCCTGTCAGCAAGCCCGTCCCTTTCAAGAGCTGATGCCAGCTGCTCGACAGTGTAGCCCGGAGGAACGGTGAATCCCTTTGATGTAGTGAGGCCGCTCTGAAGCGTTCTCAGTATGCTGAGGGAGTCCATGGACGCAGAGATATAATACGTACCGGGTTTGAAATCTCCGGCAAAAGTTATCTTTGCAAGCGTCTCAAATCCTGATGCGCTCTTGATGAATTTCTGTTCTTCGAGCCCTGAGGCTACAGTGCTGATGTCAGCTCCTTCTTCTACGACAAAATCCGCGTAGGTCGTACGCGTTTTGTCGTAAGGTCTGGCCAGCATATGAACTCCCCACAGAACAACAGCCGTCAGAACGATTAAGGCTGTAATTATCCTTAGCGGAATGCGGAAACGTTTCAATTCAGACTCCTATTTGGACCTTCCCAGATATTCTCCCGATCTTGTGTCGATCTGGATCCTCTCACCTTCGTTGATGAAGATAGGAACCTGGATAACAGCGCCTGTCTCAACTGTAGCAGCCTTTGTTACGTTTGTAGCTGTGTCGCCCTTGACGCCCGGCTCTGTTTCGATTACTTCGAGGTCTACGAAGTTAGGTGCTTCAACGTCGAATGCGCTGTCCTTGTAGAACTTGACAGTTGCCATATCGTTCTCGCGGATATACTTTACTGCTTCCTGAACGAGGTCTGCAGCGAGAGGAACCTGATCATATGTGTCAGTATCCATGAAGTAGTACAGCTCTCCGTCGTTGTAGAGGTACTGCATCTGCTTTGTCTCGATGTGAGCCTTAGGGAACTTGTCGTTAGGGTTGAAAGCTTCTTCACGTGTAGCGCCAGTAAGGATGTTTCTGTACTTTGTTCTTACAAAAGCAGCTCCCTTGCCCGGCTTTACGTGCTGGAAGTCCAGAACGACATGCGGTTCTCCGTTCATTTCGAAAGTAATACCTTTTCTGAAGTCACTTGCGTAGATCATTAGTGTTTCTCCTTAAAATATAATGTGAATTATTATTAGCGTAATTATTTTACTTATCTGAGATCGCTTCACCGACGATGCCGAAGACATCGTTCATCATGGTGCCTATCGCCATCTGAGCCTGCAGGTACTGCGCGGCAAGAGGCTTTGTCATGGCCATTGTGCTAAGACTCTGAAAGCGTGCAAACATATCCTTATCAGGCTGCTGGCCGCTGAGCTGGGCTGCCTGAAGCTGCATCTGGATCTCGGTGAGTTCCTTGAGCATGTCAGCGCATTCCTTGTCATTGTCAACTTGCTTTCTTAATCTGTCGAATTCCTTGAATTCATTTGACTCACGTATCGCTCTTGCCAGGCTGTGAGCCTCGTCATATACATTCATCTGTATCTCCTCCTCTATACGTACAGGATCACCGGAATGATCATCGGGTTCCTCTTTGTAGTGTTGTAGATGAAAGTCTTCATGTCGGACCTGATTGCCCTCGAAAGAGAGGCTTCATCAAGCGCTCCGTTCGAAGTGCTCTTCCCTATAGTATTATATACGACACTTATCGCTTCGTTAATAAGGTCCATGTGTTCTTCAACGAATACGAATCCTCTCGTATTGAGCTTAGGCTCCGACATGAGAGAACCCGTAGCCTGATCGAGCGCCACGGATATAGTGATAAGGCCGGACTGGGAAAGTGTCTTCCTGTCCTTCAGGACAACGCTTCCGACGTCTCCTATGCCGTAGCCGTCTACCATGACATCTTCGCCGGATGTATATCCTCTGACGACCTCGGCCTTGCTGTCATTTACCTCAAGAGCGTCTCCGTTGCCCAGCAGGAATATGTGATCCTTGGGCTGCCCCAGGGCATGCGAGAGCTTCGCGTGCTCAACAAGGTGCCTGTACTCTCCGTGTGCCGGCATGAAGAACTTAGGTCTCAGCAGAGTGTGCACGAGTTTCAGCTCTTCGGACGATGCGTGGCCTGATACATGTACGTCCATGGCGGACGCGAGCACGACCTCGACCTCCTTCTCGTAAAGCCTGTTGATGATCTGGGAGATCACCTTCTCATTCCCCGGTATAGGAGATGACGAGAATACGACTACGTCGTTCTTCTTGAGTTTTACCGACTTATGGTTGTCGTAGGCCATTCTGGTAAGAGCGCTCATAGGCTCTCCCTGGCTTCCGGTCGTGATGATGGTTATGTTCTTGTCTGCAAGATTCTTTATCTCGCTGACATCGACAAAGACGGATTCAGGTATGTCATCCAGATATCCGAGGCTCTTGGAAAGCGCGAGCACATTCTCCATCGATCGTCCAGACACGGCTATGCGCCTGTGGTGCTTCATCGATGCCTCGATAAAGTATTTTATCCTGTGTACGTTCGACGCGAATGTCGCGATTATTATGCGCCTTTCTGTGTTGTCAAATATCTCGTCTATCGACCTTCTGACGACAGCCTCGGAAGGAGTATAACCCTTTCTGAGTACGTTGGTGCTGTCGCAGAGAAGAACATCGATGCCTTCATCACCCAGCTGCGAAAACCTGTTGAGGTCGATGACCTTGCCGTCGAGCGGCGAATAGTCGATCTTGAAGTCTCCCGTATGGAAGACATGCCCTCCCGGAAATTTTATCGAATATGCAAGGGCATCCGCAATGCTGTGATTGGTCTGTATCGCTTCGACCGCGAAGTTTCCGAGGCGGATCACATCACCGGCCTTTATGACATGCCTCTCACAGCTGAGGTAGTTCTCCTCGAGCTTGTGGTCTATCATTCCCATGGCCAGAGGCGATGCATACACAGGGACCGATATCTCCTGAAGCAGATACGGTATCGCTCCTATGTGGTCCTCGTGTCCATGTGTGATTATTAGTCCCTTTACCTTTTCGCTGTTTTCCTTAAGGTATGTGAAATCCGGGATAACTATGTCGATGCCGAACATCTCATACTCAGGGAATGCAAGTCCGCAGTCGATAATGAGGATCTCGTCATTGCACTCGATAAGCGTGCAGTTCTTTCCGATCTCCTTCATGCCGCCGAGCGGGATTATCCTGAACGGGGCCTTGCCTGCCTTCTTCCAAGCCTGTGCTGCCGGCTTTGCTTTTGTCTTAGGTTTTTTCGCAGCGGCTGATACCTTTGCGGCAGTCTTTTTCACCTTCTTTGCAGGTGCTTTTGCCCTCTTTTTATTGCCTGTCTTTTCTGTATTCTGTTTATTGTTGTTTTTAGTTGCCATAAATAACGAAACCGCTATTTTACAACGAAGTTGATAATTTTATTCGGTACGAATATCACCTTTACAACCTCGTGACCTTCAGTAGCTTCGATGAACTTCTCTGAAGATCTCGCGGCTTCCTCAACTACCTCCTTCTCTGTATTGTTAGGCAGCAGGAGTTTATCCTTAAGCTTGCCGTTGATCTGTACGATGATCTCGACCTCGTCCTTTACGAGAGCGGATTCATCATATGCCGGCCATGCTCTGTTATACAGCCTGTCCTCATGTCCGAGGCGGTTCCAGAGCTCTTCTGTGATATGAGGCGAGAACGGATTGAGCAGTACAAGCAGCGTCTCGATCGCCTTGTTGAACAGAGCAAGATTGATGTTTCCGTTCTTGTAGCGGTACATCTCGTTTACGAGCTCCATGATCGAAGAGATCGCTGTATTGAAGTTGAATCTGCCGCCGGCATCTTCCGTAACTTTCTTAATAGTTGAATTCAGGATGAAGTTGAGCGATCTGTCATCATGTGACTCTGCCTTGATCTCACCGAATTCAGTCTTGTCGCCTCTGATGCTTTCGATATATTCATTTACAAGTCTGTAGACACGGCAGAGGAATCTGAAGCTTCCCTCTACTCCATCATCAGACCAGTCGAGTTCCTTTTCAGGAGGTGCCGCGAAGAGTATGAAGAGTCTTGCGGTATCAGCTCCGTACTTTGCCTGGATCTCTGCAGGACTTACTACATTGCCGAGCGACTTGCTCATCTTGGCCTTGATGTAATTTCCGTCCTTATCTGTATAGCCCTTGATGACCATGCCCTGTGTGAGCAGGTTTCTGAATGGCTCCTCAGCTTCGCAGAGACCGAGGTCATGCAGAACCATCTGGAAGAACCTTGCGTACATGAGATGAAGGATCGCATGTTCAACACCTCCGATATACTGGTCAACGTTCATCCAGTAATTGACCTTTGCAGGGTCAAATGCCGCTTTGTCGTTCTTGGCATCGCAGTATCTGAGGAAATACCAGGATGAATCGAGGAATGTATCCATGGTATCGATTTCTCTCTCTGCTTCGCCGCCGCACTTAGGGCATGTGCACTTTCTGAAAGTCTTTGATGTCGTGAGAGGAGAATCCCCCTTACCTGTAAACTCTACGTCTGTAGGCAGAAGTACCGGAAGGTTTTCTTCCTTTTCAGGTACCCAGCCGCACTTCTCGCAGTAAACCATAGGGATAGGTGTTCCCCAGTATCTCTGACGGCTGATGAGCCAGTCTCTGAGCTTGTAGTTTACAGTCTTCTTTCCGAGGCCCTTTTCTTCGAGATCTGCAACGATCTTACTGATGGCCTCTTTATTGTTCATTCCGTTGTATTCGCCGGAGTTGATCATCGTACCTTCAGCTGCGGCAGCCTCTGTAAGGTTATCAAGATCGACATCCGGAACATCTACTACAGGAATGATGTCGAGACCGAACTTCTTGGCGAATTCAAAGTCTCTCTGGTCGTGAGCAGGTACAGCCATGATGGCACCTGTTCCGTAATCCATCATTACGTAGTCGGAGATATAGATAGGAACTTTTGCTCCGTTGACAGGATCGATCGCGTAACGGCCGATGAATTCTCCGGTCTTTTCCTTTGTAAGCGATGTACGTTCAAGCTCGGACTTATGAGCGCATGCGTCCACATAAGCTTTTACGGCTTCTTCGTATTCAGTGCCTTCAGTCAGCTCTGAAACGAAAGGATGCTCAGGAGCGAGGACCATGTATGTTACTCCGAAGAGTGTATCAGGACGTGTAGTATATACTACGAGTTCCTTGTCTGTGCCGTCGATGCTGAACTTGACCTCAGCACCCTCCGAACGTCCGATCCAGTGTTCCTGCATGGATTTGACCTTGTCAGGCCAGCCCGGCATATCCTCAAGATCCTTGAGGAGTCTGTCGGCGTAGTCGGTGATCTTGAGATACCACTGTGACAGATGCTTTTTAGTTACAGGTGTATGGCAGCGCTCGCATGCGCCGTCCACTACCTGCTCGTTGGCAAGAACCGTCTGGCAGCTTGGGCACCAGTTGACCGGGTTGTCTTTTTTATAGGCAAGTCCCTTCTTATAGAACTGGATGAAGATCCACTGCATCCACTTATAGTAGTCAGGCTTGCATGTAGCAACTTCTCTGTCCCAGTCATAGCTGAGTCCAAGGGATCTGAGCTGCTCTCTCATGTCATCCATGTTCTGGTTTGTCCATGTGAACGGATGGATGTTGTTCTTGATAGCAGCATTCTCTGCAGGAAGTCCGAATGAATCCCATCCCATCGGATGAAGGACGTTGAAGCCTGCCATCTTCTTATATCTGGCAATAACATCACCGATCGAATAGTTTCTTACATGACCCATGTGAAGCTTTCCCGAAGGATACGGGAACATCTCAAGGACGTAATACTTTTCTTTGCTTTCGTCCTCAACTGTTTTGAATGCGTTCTCTTCTGCCCAGATCTTCTGCCACTTGGCTTCGATCGCTGTAAAATCGTATCTGTCGTTTCGCATTAGTGGTTTCTCCTGTCTCAATTAATCAACGAATATGGACTCGCAGTCGCTCCAGATCTTTTCAAGCGTATACTTGTCTCTTGTATCGGAGGTGAACAGATTTACAATAACATCTCCTCCGTCTACCAAAATCCATCCTGTGTCAGGACGTCCGTCCTTGCTCTTTGGTTCGATGCCAAGTTCTGCGAATTTGTCTTCTACCTCATCTGCGAGAGCTCCGAGCTGTCTGTCGGACGTTCCTGTTGCGATGACAAAATAATCCGCAAATGAAGATTTCTCGGCTATATCTATCATAACGATATCTTTTGCTTTCTTGCTGCTTAGCATATCAGCTATAGCAGAAGCCATTTCTTTACTTTCCATTGTTTTTCTCCTTGATTTTTTCTCTTATCCAATCCCTGGCTTCGATAGTGTCCGTGTCGATCTCTCTCCCCTTTTCCTTAAGATCTCCGCAGGTATATTCAAGTATCTCGAGGCTCGCCTGATCAAGATCACGGTATGCGAGCTGCTGATAATATTCGAGGTCGCTGTATGTACGATTGTCTTCAACTACATCGGCTGTGAAGACTATCTGTTCGAGAAGCGACATGCCTTTGCGTGCAGTTGTGTGGAACCTGACAGCGTTCAGTATATCTTCGTCTGTGACTCCGAATTCGTGCTCCAGCACCGCAGCTCCTACCTTTGAGTGAGCCAGTGCGTTGTTCCCGAGAAGATATTCATCCAGCCCGTACTTCCTTACGCATTCATCCATGCGGTCCTGATCGAAGTTCTTTGCTATGTCGTGATATCTGCCGGCAAAAGCCGCTTTCTCAACATCTCCGCCATGGAGTCCGGCGAGCCTTACGGCCATGTCTTCAACACCCAGGGAATGCCGGTACCGGCTCTCTTTGAGATTATCCCTGAGGAAGCTCTCCAGGGCATCCTTATCTGTACAAATTATGCTCAATTATGTATTCCTCTACTCCCTCCGGGACCAGTCCGCTGACCGGCTTGCCTTCGCTTACCAGCTTTCTGATAACTGTCGAAGATGCGTCGACGGGCGGCATCTCAAGTACGGTGATGTCAGATCCGTATATCCGGCGGAACTTTTCAACTATCTCCATTCCTTCAATATCATCCGTATGCGGACGCCTTGCAGTGACCAGCGGATAATCGCGAAGTATCTCTTCGCCTTTATACCACATGTCGAGCTGTATCACGGAATCGAAACCGAGAACATAGTACAGATCACCGTCAAGCATATTTCTCCAGTGTGTCAGCGTCTCTATGGTGTAGGACGGACCTTCTCTCTGAAGTTCATAGGTCGAGAGCCTGAATGCTTTGTTTGTTCCGAGCACAGTCTTTATCATGCCGCATCTGTCCCTGCCGTCCGTGACCTTGCGGTTCTGCTTGAACGGGGAGACAAACGCAGGCATAAATATTAGCTTATCAAGACCGCACTCCCTGACAGCGCTGTCTGCAAGAGCTACATGCCCGATATGTATCGGATCAAAGCTTCCGCCGTATATGCCGTACTTTTTCTTTTCACTCATAATCAACAGTTGTGTTATTTCTCTGCTGCCAGCTCGATACCGAGTTCTTCGAGCTGTCCCTCTCCAGCAGGTGCAGGAGCTTCGCATACAGGGCACTCAGCGTTCTGGTTCTTAGGGAACGCTATTACCTCTCTGATGCTCTTCTCACCGAGGAGCAGCATTACGAGTCTGTCGAGACCGTATGCAAGACCTGCATGAGGAGGTGCTCCGTATTTGAATGCTTCGATGAGGAATCCGAACTTCTCCTGGCACTCTTCGTCCGTAAGTCCGAGAGCTCTGAACATCCTTGCCTGGAGATCCTTATCGTGTATCCTGACACTGCCGCCTCCGAGCTCAACACCGTTGAGAACGATGTCATATGCGTCTGCGTTGAGTGAAAGGATATCTCCGTCAAGTTTGTCGAGTTCATCGAGCTTCGGCTGTGTGAACGGATGATGCATGGCCTTGAGGTTTCCGTCCTCGTCCTGCTCGAACATCGGAAAGTCAACGACCCAGAGGAAATTGAACTGGTTGTCATCGAGCAGGCCCATAAGTCCGGCGATCCTTCTTCTGAGGAATCCGAGCGAGTCGTAGGTGACCTTTGGGGTGCCGCTTACGATGAACACGATATCGCCGGAACCTCCGCCCATTCTGTCAATAACAGCCTTGAGCTCATTCTCGCTGAAGAACTTGCTAACGGATGAGGATACGGTTGAACCGTCATTTTTGATCCAGACAAGGCCTTTTGCTCCGTAGTGCTTAACTTCGTCAACGAGCTTGTCGATCTTCTTTCTTGAGAATTCTGCAGCTCCTCCCGGAACACAGATACCTCTGATATCTCCGCCCTCGGCGAGAGCCTTTGTGAAGACTTCGAAACCGCAGCCTTCAAACATGTCATTGAGTTTTACGAGTTCAATGTCGAATCTTGTATCAGGCTTATCGGAACCGTATCTTTCCATCGCCTCAGCATAAGTCATTCTAGGGAACGGTGTCTCAACGTCTATTCCCTTGACCTCTTTCATGACTCTCTTGAGAAAGCCTTCCTGCATTTCGATGACATCATCAACGCCGGCGAAGGACATCTCGAGGTCGATCTGAGTGAACTCAGGCTGTCTGTCTGCTCTGAGGTCCTCATCTCTGAAGCACTTTACGATCTGCATGTATCTGTCTGTTCCGCCTACCATCAGAAGCTGCTTGAACATCTGAGGTGACTGCGGAAGAGCATAGAAGCTGCCGTTGTGTACCCTGCTCGGGACGATGTAGTCTCTTGCGCCTTCCGGTGTAGGCTTGATGAGCATCGGAGTCTCGACTTCTGTGAATCCGTTCTCGTCAAAGTAGTCTCTGCAGCACTTTGCGATCTTGTGTCTAAATGTAAGGTTTCTCTGCATCTTCTGTTTGCGGAGATCCAGATATCTGTACTTCAGTCTCAGGTTGTCATCTACATTATCATCATCTTTGATGTAGATAGGAGGAGTCTCCGATGAAGAATAAATGACAAGGTCTTCTGCGAAAACTTCTATGTCTCCTGTATCAAGATTAGGGTTCTTGGAACTTCTTTCCTTTACAGTGCCCTTAACACCGATGCAGTATTCACTTCTGAGGCTTTTTGCCTTTTCAATAACATCTGCAGGAACATCTTCATTGAATGTTACCTGTGTTATGCCGCTCTTGTCCCTGATGTCGACAAAGACGAGTCCGCCGAGGCTTCTGGCCTTCGCGACCCATCCGTTCAGTACAACATTTTTACCTTCATCGGCAAGCCTGAGCTCGCCGCACATGTGAGTTCTCTTATAAAGCATCTGCGAGATCTTCCCTTCTTACTTTAGTTTGTTCTGATGTTTCCATGTTTTTAAGTGTTATCTCACCGCTGGCAACTTCATCCTCGCCTATAACGGCGGTATACGCAGCGCCAAGCTTGTTCGCGTATTTCATCTGACCTTTGAGATTTCGTTCTCTCGTATCCATCTCAGCCCTTATACCCTTGCTTCTCAGTTCGTGTAGAAGTCTGACGGAGTATTCTCTCGCCTCATCTCCTATCCATGCCAGGAAGATCTGAGGGCCTTTTTCACCGCCGAAATCGTGTCCGGAGAGTTCCATCATCATGAGCAGCCTTTCCTTGCCGAGACCGAAGCCTACGCCCGGCATATCAGGTCCGCCGATCTCCTCGATGAGGTGATCGTATCTGCCGCCTCCGCACACTGTGCCCTGAGCGCCGATCTTTGTAGTGATGAACTCGAAGGCAGTCTTTGTGTAGTAATCAAGGCCTCTTACGATCGTCGGATCCACAACATAGTCGATGCCCATTGCATCAAGGTGCTTCTTCAGATCCTCGAAATCTTTCTTGCAGTCATCGCAGAGGTAGTCAAGCATCATAGGTGCGCCCTTGACGAGTTCTTTGTCTTCCGGCGATTTGCAGTCGAGTATCCTCATCGGATTCTTGTCGAATCTTGACTTGCATGTGTCGCACAGACAGTCAAATTTAGGTCTGAGGAAGTCCTGAAGAGCTGTCCTGTGGACCGGTCTGCAGTTTCTGCATCCTACGCTGGAGATGTGAAGCTCGATGTCTTCTATTCCCATCCTTTTGAGAAAGTCGTGTCCGAGAGCGATGATTTCTGCATCAGCAAGCATGCTGTGCGTTCCGAAATTCTCGATGCCGAACTGATGGAATTCCCTGAGCCTGCCTGCCTGAGGCTTTTCATACCTGAAGCAAGGTGTATTGTAATAGACCTTCGTAGGCTGTGTCTCTGCGTACAGATTGCTCTCTATGAATGATCTTACAGCCGGTGAAGTTCCTTCAGGCTTTAGCGTTATGCTTCGGCCGCCGAGATCGTTGAACGTATACATCTCTTTCTGTACGACATCGGTCGTATCACCGATGCCTCTGTTAAAGAGCTCTGTAGCTTCAAACATCGGCGTACGCATCTCTCTGAAGCCGTATTCGGCGCAGATCTTAGCCCACTCCGATTCAATGTACTGCCACTTCCAGGAGTCGGACGGGAGTACATCTTTTGTGCCCTTCTGAGCTTTGATAGCCATCTTATCCTCCGTAATATTTATTCTTTCTTTCGAGCATTTCGTCGAAACGCTCGCTGTATATCCTGTAATTGCTTACATTTGCTATTCTTTCGAGCCTGTCTTCCGACGGATAGTAGACTTTGCCTACCGCGCCGGCGCCGAGGCCGATTATTGTCTGTTTATCTTCCATGATACGGACATTGTATATGGAATGCGTGCCCGGTCTGCACCAGCCGACATTCTCGAGGGCGCCTATCTGATGTTTCTGTCTGTATATGTAGTACGGACGGAAACCTGCTTCAGTAAGCACTCTGCGGGAGATGTCGAGCATATTCGATACTGTGTCCGCGTTCTTCCGGTAGTAGACCGGATCGCTTTCTTTGAGTCTTGATCCCCTTTTTACTGAAAGCGTATGTATGGTTATATTGTTTGCGCCGAGTCTGATGACTTCTTCAAGACTGGCTGTGAAATCGTTCTCATCATCTTCGGGAAGACCCGCTATAAGATCTGCATTGATGACCTCAAAGCCTGCTTCCTTCGCGAGGCTGTAGCCCCTGCGTATATCATCGGCGGTATGGTCACGGCCTATAAGCCTGAGCGTCTCATCCTTCATTGACTGCGGGTTGATGCTGATGCGCTGTATCCCGAGTTCCTTGAGCGCACGGAGCTTATCCGCAGTTATCGTGTCCGGTCTTCCGGCTTCTACGGTGAACTCTATGGACGAGGGATCCACATTGAAGGCCGCCGCGGTCTTTTCTATAAGTACCCGCAGCTGCTCCGCATCAAGAGTGGTCGGTGTACCGCCGCCTATATAGATGCTTTCGAGAACGGTACCGTGTTCTGCAGCCTGCTTTCCGGCATAGTCTATCTCTTTCAGGAGATCATTGAAGTAAAGAACCCTTTCTTCCGCAGGTGCAACATTTGAAGCAAAGCTGCAGTAGGCGCATCTTGTCGGGCAGAACGGTATGCCGATATAAAGAGAAGCTTTTTCCCATGGAACTCCGGAGATATTGGAGAGCTGGTAATCTGCAATGTCAGCAAGCAGTGATGCCTTGTCATCTGACATCAGATATTTTTCCTTCATCAGATTTTCCATGACAGATACGGAATTGCCGCTGCACAGAGCAAGCGCGGGCTTGAGCGGCCTCACGCCGGTAAGAGTCCCCCATGGAGGTCTGATACCGCATATATCTGACAGAAGACCGTAAAACTCCCTTTTGATCGACTCCCTGTCTGATTCTCCGGAAGCGTTTACCAGATAGCTGTTCTTACCGAGAAGGTCCGCTATGCTGTTTCCCTTGTATGCAATGATCTCGAAACCGTCATCGGGCAGAAACACTCTGGCAAGCTCAGTGAAGTGATAATCGTCATCTATGTTGTTGATATAGAATCTATACAAAAGGATTAGCCCTCTTTTCGTAGCCTATTGTAGTCGGAGCTCCGTGGCCCGGATAAACGATGATGTCTTCATCAAGAGTGTAGAGCTTGTCGTTTATCGAATGCAAAAGTGTGAACCAGTCTCCCGTCGGAAGATCGGTGCGGCCGACGCTGAGTCTGAAAAGCGTATCGCCCGTAAAGATCACATTTCCTGCCAGCAGGCATATGCCTCCGGCGGTGTGTCCCGGAGTTTCAATGACCTTGAATTCCGTTTCTCCGAGAGTGATGATATCTCCTTCCTTCAGAAGGATGTTTGGCTTTGGACATTTGTAGTTCTGACCTTCGATAACAGGGATATCCTTTTCAGGAACAGCAAATCTGACAGCGCTGTATTCGTCCTTGTACTGCTGAGCAGCAAGGAAATGGTCATGATGTCCGTGAGTCAGGATCAGATATTTCAGATATGCGTTGCTCTGTATATCCATCCTTATCTCGAGATCGTAATATCCCGGGTCGATTATAGCCTTGAAACCGGTCGCTTCATCGGTAACAAGATATGTATTCTCTCCGTACATTCCGTTCGGATAGCATTTGATGTCCAGACTCATGACTTACCCTCTTATTTCAAATAATTAATTACTGTAAATGTCCCAATTTATCTTGGCCTGAATACTCTCAGTACTCCCTGGACCTGTCTGAGTCCTGTGAGGAGGCGCTGTATCTGATGCATGTCAGTGATCTCAACGGTCAGAAGAGTATTCGTAGTGCCCGGTTCACCCGGTGTGAGGTTGAGACCGACGACCTCAAGGTCGTAGTCGTCACATACTTTGGAGACATCCTTGAAAAGACCCTTTCTTTCCTCTGATACGATCTGGATGTCTGCATAGTATTTTCTGGTATCGCTCGGTGTATCCCATTCGACTTCTATGAGCCTTCCCTTGTCTTCTTCCCTGATGTTTTTGATGTTTACACAGTCGGCTCTGTGAACTGTTATACCCTTTCCCTTGGAAATGTATCCCATGATAGGATCGCCCGGAACAGGATTGCAGCAGGTCGCGCGCCTTATAAGCAGGTTGTCGGTTCCTTTTACTATAATGCCGGATTCCGACCTTTCCCTGCCGCGGACCAAAGGTTTTTTCTTGATCTCAGGAGCTTCCTGCTCCTCTGCTTTTATCTTATTGTCTGCTTCATAATACTCTATGAGCTTCTGCCCCAGCTTTGAGACGGTGCTTCCGCCTCTTGATATCTGCAGAAAAAGCTCATTGACGTTCGAGCAGTTGAAATCCTTTACCGCTTTCAGGATATAAGCATTCTTTGTCACCAGAGCAGGATCGTAGCCCTTCTTCCTGATGTAATTGTTTATGTTGGTACGACCCTTGTTGACATCGCTGTCCTTGTCGGCTTTGCGCAGCCAATTTCTGATCTTGTTTTTGGCTCCCGATGTCTTGCACTTCTTGAGCCATTCAACGCTAGGACCGGATGAGTTGGCAGATGTGACGATCTCTACGATATCTCCGTTATGAAGGATATGGTCGATCGTGACCATCTTTCCGTTCACCTTAGCACCTACGCATCTTATTCCTACGTCGGTATGGATCTTGAATGCGAAGTCGAGCGGAGTGCTTTCTGCAGGCAGCTCCATTACATCTCCGCCCGGGGTGAATACGAAAACCTGATTGTTGAAAAGATCGACTTTGACCGTCTCAAGGAATTCTACGGAATCCTCCGCTTCTTTCTGCCATTCGAGAGCCTGTCTCAGCCAGGCGAGCTTCTGCTCACTGTCGTCGGCATCACCGGAGATCTTTCCTTCTTTGTACTTCCAGTGTGCAGCGATACCGTACTCTGCGACCCTGTGCATCTCGTAGGTCCTTATCTGGATCTCGAAAGGCTCACCGTTGTCTCCGAGCACCGTTGTATGTATCGACTGATACATATTCGGCTTAGGCATCGCGATGTAGTCCTTGAACCTTCCCGGGATAGGCTTCCAGCGGTTATGTACCAGACCCAGTGCGGCATAGCAGTCCTTTACGCTCGATACGAGTATACGTACGGCAAGGATATCGAAGATCTCGTCGATCTGCTTCTGCTGCATTATCATCTTGCGGTAAATGCTGTAAAGGTGTTTTGCCCTTCCCTTTACATCGTGCTGTATCCCTGCTTCTTCAAGGAGTTCCGAGATGGTTCCCGTAAGTGACTCAAGGTTCTTTTCATATTCGGACTTTCTGCGCTCTACTGCATCGACCAGCTTTTTATATTCGAGCGGATGCAGATACTTGAGCGAGAGGTCTTCGAGTTCGAATTTTATGCTGAATATACCGAGCCTTCCTGCAAGCGGCGCATAGATCTCAAGAGTCTCCATCGCCTTGGTGGTGCGCTTGTTTGTAGGCATGTATTCAAGGGTCCGCATATTATGGAGCCTGTCGGCAAGTTTGATAACAAGGACCCTTATATCCTTTGACATCGCAAGAAACATCTTGCGGAAGTTCTCGGCCTGAGCTTTTTCTGTAGAGTCATATGAGATGTTTCCGAGTTTTGTTACACCGTCAACAAGATCAGCTATCTTCTCATCGAAGTCCTCTACAAGCTGCTCTCTGGTATAAGCTGTATCTTCGACAACATCGTGAAGAAGACCTGCGATCACAGTCTCATTATCCATTCCAAAGCCGGCCAGTATCTTTGCTACAGCTACCGGATGGATAATGTAGGGCTCTCCGCTCTTACGAAATTGCCCGTCGTGTAAACTGCGGGCAATTTCATAGGCTTTGATAATGACCGAGTCATCATATTTCGGATTGATCTCGCTCATATCCCTTATGAATTTTTCTGTGGACAGATCTATCTTTGCTGCTGCCATTCCGTCTCCCGGAAAAACTCCCGACTAGAGCCTGATGCCCTCGTCGTCCTTTCTCTTTGCGGATTTCTTTCTCTGCTTATCCGCTTTTGCTTTATTGTCTTCGTATTTCGAGATCCCCTCTTTTTTTGTCAGCTCATAGAATACCGGGCTGCAGAGGAAGAGTGATGAATATGTACCTACAAACACACCGATCATCAGAGGGACCAGGAAGGACCTGAGTTCTGACGATGCCATGATGAACAGCGGCACCATGGAGAGCAGTGTTGTGAGCGATGTCATCATGGTTCTAGACAGAGTCTGGTTGATACTTGTATCTATGAGTTCCATCGCCTGTTTGCGCTTGAAGAACTTCGAGTTCTCTCTGATACGGTCAAATACTACGATCGTATCGTTGATCGAGTAACCTACGACTGTCAGGATACCTGCGATGAACGGGTTGTTGATAGTAATGCGGAATATCGCGTAAATGGCCAGTGTTACGAGAACGTCGTGACCGAGTCCTGCGATAGCCGCAAGTCCGTACTGCCAGTTCTTGAATCTGAACCTGATGTAGATGAGCATGCAGAGTGCTGCGATCAGGATCGACTTGATAGCGTTGTTTCTGAGGTCCTTACCTACTGTTGGTCCGAACTCTTCGGATTCGAGGACATCGCTGTCCTCGAATCCGTATTTGGCCTGAAGTGTATCGACTACAGCCTGTCTGTCATCCGACTTGAGGTCTTTGATAGTTCTGATGATGATCTGCGAGTTATTTCCCGATGCGTAAACGATCGTCGGGTTAAGGTCATACTCAGCGATCGTCGCCTTGACATCGTCGATATCGACTTCCTGACCCATCTCGATCTGCATCATCGTACCGCCTGTGAAGTCGATACCGTAGTTGAAGCCTCTGAATGCGAAAAATCCGGCTCCGATAAGTATCACAGCAAGGCTGAGTGCGTAGAATTTCTTTCTGTTCTCAATGAAATGCAGGTTGAACTTCCAGCTGAATCTCGGTGTTCCGTCTTCGTTTACACCAAACATTCTGTTTGTGCCTAACTTCTCGCTTTCGGCAAGGAGATTGACGAAGAGCTGAGTGATGAATACAGCTGTGATAACCGACATTACGGTACCGATCATCAGTGTAAGTGCGAAGCCCTTGACCGAAGTAGTACCGAAGATATACAGAACGAACGCTGCGACAAGTGTTGTTGTCTGCGAGTCAACGACTGTACCCAGAGCTGCATGATATCCCATGTCTACGGCAACGCGTACAGATTTGCCCTTCTGGATCTCTTCTCTGATCCTTGTGAAGATGATCACGTTCGAGTCTACTGCCATACCGATGGACAGGATGATACCTGCGATTCCCGGAAGTGTCAGTACCGATCCCATAGCGGCCATGATCCAGAGTACGAGCTGGATGTACAGCAGCAGAGCAAGGTCAGCGACTACACCGAGCATTCCGTATGCGATGACCATGAGGACCATTACCAGTCCCAGTCCGATAGCACCTGCCTTGACGGATAGCTTGAGAGCGTTTGCTCCGATGGTAGCTGTCTGTACGGATGAGTTGATCTCTGTAAGGTTAGCCGGAAGAGCACCGCCTCTGATCAGAGCTGAAAGCTGTGAAGCTTCGGTCTCGCTGAATCCGTTCGGTCTTGTGATCTCGCAGGATCTCGAGTTGATCTTCTCGTGGACCGTAGGAGCCGAGATGACCTCATCGTCGAGAGCGATAACGATCGCTGTGTTTGCGACAAGGTTGCCCTCTTCGTCTGTCATGGTCGGAGTAACTGCGCCGCTGTAAGCTTTTTCTGTAGCATCAGCAAAGAGATTGCTGCCTTCGTTTGTAAAATCTATGGTGATCTTGTAGCCGCCGTTGTTTGAGTCCGTGGCGATCTGTGAATCACTGATTCCCTCACCTGTAAGAGCAAGAGTACCGTCTGCGAGGAAGAACTGGAGCTGGGCCGTACGTCCGATCTGCTCGATGGCTTCTTCGGCGTTCTCAACACCCGGCATCTCTACTCTGAGACGGTTCGTTCCTTCTATCGAGACCTGAGCTTCGCTGATACCCATAGCGTTTACACGGTTTTCGAGAACGCTCTTGGTCTGGTTCATTATCGCGGTGAGCTCTGCACCTGTTTCTTTCGAGTCAGCTTCAAGAAGTACATAGACTCCGCCGTTGATATCGAGTCCGTACTTGAGCTGCTTTCCGAGATTTCCGAACTTGCTGCCGACACCCGTGAATGAAACGATCCAGGATGCGATAAGGAGCAGCACGATCAGAACTGCAAATACTTTTCTTCTGCCTGTTTTCTTTGAGTTCATATCTCCTTAATACCTTTCGCTGATTTGCCGTAACACCGCAAAAAGCGCATAATACGACAATTAATAATTATTCAATCTATTGTACTCGTTTAAGCTTATGATTTCAATGAAAAAAGTACATCCGGAACGTCTCCGGATGTACTTATTTCAATGCTTTTTTCGAGTTTGACTATTCTGCGTCCTCAGACTTTTTTCCGAGCTTTTTCGGCGTTACTTTCTTGTCTCTTGAAGGTGCCTTTTCTTCCTGTGCAGCCTTGGCAGCTTCCTTCTCTGCAGGCTTGCTGTCAGGTGCAGAGCTCTTTGTGCTGACTGTAGCTATAGCAGTTTTAAGGAACTCGATCTTATTCTTGCCGGCAGTAGTCGAGATAGTAACTGTCTTGTCAGTGATCTTCTCTACCTTTCCGATGATCCCGCCGATAGTGATGACCTCGTCACCGACCTTCAGGGCTTCTCTCATCTCTCTGTCAGCTTTATCTTTCTTTCTCTGAGGTCTGATCATCATGAAGTAAATCATTGCGATCAGAAGTACCATAAGTACGAGACTGAATGCAGGGCTGTTAGGGTTCATTGTATCCTCCTATACTCTATCGAATACCGTTATTTTGGTGCCGGCGGTGGGGGTCGAACCCACACGATATTGCTATCACGGGATTTTGAATCCCGCGCGTCTGCCAATTCCGCCACGCCGGCGCATGGCATTTTTGGCTAAAAAAATGGTGTGGATGACTGGACTCGAACCAGCACGGTCTCCCACATGCCCCTCAAGCATGCGCGTCTGCCATTCCGCCACATCCACACGGCACTTATTGATTATAGACACCTTTCCTCACTTTTGCAAGTGGTTTTTTAAAGTTTTTTTAATTCTTTATCAACAGCAGCTCTGAGCTCATCGATCGAGCCATCGTTAACAATTACAAAATCAGCCTTTTCGGCTTTTGCAGACTCATCTTTCTGGGAATCCATGATCAGGTCTATTATCTCTTTACCGATACCATCACGCTTCATGACCCTTTCCCTTCTGACTTCATAAGGCGCAGTAACGACCCAGACAAGATCGTAATTCCCTTCTGTCCCGGTCTCAAATAACAGAGGTATGTCAAAGAACAGCGCACTGTCGCCGCTTTCTTCCCTCTCCCGTTTGATCTTTTCGATATCTTCGAGTACGACCTTTGTGGTCCCTTCCTCAAGAAGTTTCTTTTTGGAAGGCTCTCTGAAGACCAGATCCCTCATAGCCGCACGGTTCAGGCTCCCGTCAGACATTATGTATTCAGGTCCGAAATGCTGAAAAATATAAGGCATGGCTTTGCCGCCTGCTGCTGTCATCTCTCTTGACATCTTATCGGCATCGACAACAGTATATCCGAGACAGGTAAGATAATTCGTGACTTCGGTCTTGCCTGATCCTATTCCGCCTGTTATTGCTATGGTCTTCATTGCTGCCTCCGTTTATTTGAGTTCGTACCAGGTCTTTCCCGAATGCATGTCACATTCAAGATCGACGGCAAGATCTGCCGCTGCCATCATACAGCTGCTGAGTATTTCACGTACTTCTTCAAGTTCGTTTTCAGGGCCCTCAACTATGAGTTCGTCGTGGATCTGAAGTATCAGTCTGGACTCAAGTCCTCGTCTGCGGAGTTCTTCAGAAACTGAATTCATGGCTATCTTTATGATATCCGCAGCTGTGCCCTGTATAGGAGTATTCATTGCAAGACGCTTGGCAAGTTCGCGCTCCATGAATTTACGCGAAGCAAACTCCGGTATGCGTCTTATCCTGCCGAAATATGTCTTTACTTCGCGCTTGTCTTCGCCCTCTTCTATCTGTCTGTCCAGATATTCCTTTACAGCGCTGTGCTTAGCGAAGTATTCGTTTATATATTTCTGGCCTTCGGCACGTGAGATCTTAAGGCTTTCTCCGAGTCCGAAGCCGCTCATGCCGTATACGACACCGAAATTGACAGCCTTGGCGCGAGTACGGTCAAGTGCCGTGACCTCATCTTCCGGTATGTCAAACACTCTTGAAGCAGTAGCTCTGTGTATATCTTTACCGTTCCTGAAATCTGCGATAAGGGATTCGTCGCCGCTGAGTGCCGCGAGTATGCGGAGCTCTATCTGGGAATAATCGGATCCGGTGAAAATACAGCCGTCACCGGCGACAAAAGCCTTGCGTATCAGGCGTCCGTAATCATCACGGATAGGTATGTTCTGAAGATTCGGTTCCGTGCAGCTGAGCCTTCCTGTAGCTGCGACAGTCTGCATGAAGTGAGGCCTTACCCTTCCGTCCTCACCTATAAGAGGCAAAAGCCCCTCAACATAAGTGCTGTTCAGTTTGCTGAGTTTTCTGTACTCAAGGACGTCTGCAACTATACCGTAGCTGTCCTTGAGCTTATCCAGTATGTCTGCAGCTGTTGAATATGAACCGCTTTTGTTCTTACCCGGCTTCGGATAAGGTATCCCCATTTTTTCAAAGAGTATGGTCCCGAGCTGCTTCGGTGAATTGATATTGAACTCTGTACCGGCTTCTTCATAAATACCCTTTTCAAGGTTTTGTATACCGGTCCTGAGTTCTTCACCGATCTGTCTGAGTATTTCAGGCTCGCACTTTATGCCTGCGAGCTCCATGCGCGCAAGTGTTGCTGCAAGAGGCATCTCACAGTCTCTGAATAGCGCAGTAAGACCGTTCTCTTCGAGGACCTTCTGCTGTTCTTCCATGACCTTCGCGCTGTAAAAAGCTCTCCTGAGAAGCTCCTCTCCGCTGAAGGCTGACGACTCATAAGAAGCCTCATCAGACAGGATAGCCGACTCGCTCTCCGGAGCAGCGTATCCGCAGTAGCTTAAGAGAAGCTTTCCGAGCGGGTACTTCTGTCTGTTCGCATCGATAAGATATTCTGCTATCTGCACATCATATCCCGGCTTCAGGCCGGCATCGGCTTTTGCAAGCAGAGAATACAGTATCCTCTTGAGCCCGCAGCCGCACAGGCTATAGCCCATGTCTGCCAGTTTCTGAACGGCAAGCGGAGAATCCATAGGAGTAAGCTCTCTGATGCATGCGATATTCTTCTCCGCACTGTACAGGCATATACAGGCGACTTCCGGTTCTGCAAGGTGGCTGGCATCTGCAGATGCTTCTATAAATACGTCCCCGGAGCTTCCGGCTGTTTTTATAAAGTCCTCAAAGCCGACACGCTTTACGGATGCGAATTCTCCTGCGAGATCCTTGCCGCCTCCGGCATTGAACGCATCTGTGTCTTCGGCTGCCCCGCTCTGAAGTTTCTTTATGAACGAACTGAATTCAAGTTCCTTATACAGAGGAATGAGCTTGTCAAGATCCGGATCGCTGTATCTGAGATCATCCCATGTAAAATCGACCGGTGCTTCTGTATTGATGGTAGCGAGCCATTTTGACATCCTGGCGACTTCGATGTTGTCGCGCAGCTTCTCGCCCATTTTTCCCTTGACCTCATCAGCATGATCTATAAGATTCTCAAGAGAGCCGTACTGCTCCAGAAGAGCTATTCCCTTCTTTTCGCCTATACCCGGTACTCCCGGTATATTGTCGGAGCTGTCTCCCATAAGGCCCTTCAGATCTATGAACTGTGAAGGAGTCAGATTATATCTGTCCTTCATTGCTTCGATGTCGTAAAGGTCAAATTCGGTCATTCCGCGCTTGTTTATAAGCACTTTGACATGTTCACCGACAAGCTGGAGTTCGTCCTTGTCACCTGAAATAACGAGCGTCTCGAGGCCATCTGACTCGGCCCTGGCGGCTATTGTCCCGATGATATCGTCGGCTTCAAACTGAGGCACTTCAAGAACTGCGATGTTCATGGCTCTGAGTACGTCATGCATCAGAGGGATCTGTGAAAGAAGTTCAGGCGGCGTCTTGAGTCGTCCGGCCTTGTACTCCTTATAAACATCGTGCCTGAATGTGCCGCCTTTCATGTCGAATGCGACAGCGATATGAGTAGGCTCGTAGTCGCTCAGTATCTTTCCGAGCATATTAACAAAGGCAAACACACCCTGGGTATGAATGCCTTTGGAAGTAACCATCGGTCTCATGGCAAAGTATGCTCTGAAGAGCAGGCTGTTGCCGTCTATGAGAATCAGTTTGTTCATTATTTGTCTCCGGTATTTTGCATGTCTCTTGCTGCAGGCAATCCGTATTCGCCTTCTGCGGACATGGCGCCGTCTATTATCGCATATTGCATGACATCCGTTGCCAGTGCAGCAAATGCGTCGAAATTGACTTTCTGCTTTCCGCTTGCAAGTACAAATATGGTATCACCGTCCAGTGTACCGTGCACAGGCTTGATAGCCCTGGCATATGCATCATGAAGGATCGATGCCAGCTTGTTTGCCTGTGACTTCGTAAGATCTGCATTTGTGATAAGGCATGAGATCGTGGTGTTGAACGCGATATCATAGCCCATTTCTTCTGAAGTGAGCTCACGCTTAGGTTCTTCTTCCTGTACGGTATCCTGCTGTTCTTCAGGTTCTGCTTCAGGAGATGCAGTTTCGGGATCATGTGGATCTGCTGCTTCTTCTGTCTCATACACCGTAACTTCATCAGCATCTTTGACTTCATCTTCAAGGTCGGCGAAACTGATCACCTTATCTTCGGTATTGCTTGTATCGCTGAAACCGGCCGGCTTATCTTCGGTATCGCTGAAGCTGATCGCCTGATCCACATCAGCCCTGTCGATGAAAGCTGTGCTCTCATCGACAGAAACTGTATTATCATGAACCATGCTCTTAAGGGTCTTGATGGTGCCGTAGATCGACCCGCCGTCCTCAGACCTCAGGCCTGCGATTATGTTGCCTGCGCCGTTATAGACATCACCTACAGCGTTGACAGCTGTGACCGCACCGACTTCAATGAATCCGTCGCCGCATGCGAAGGTGCCGAGACCGGTCTTCATTGCCCTGTCATGGCCTTTTATCTTTCCGACCGTAGCACCTGTACCCGCTCCGTGATTGCCTCTGCTGAATCCGCCTTCGACATAGGCGTTCCTGACTGCCTGCATTCCCATACCGACATCAGGAAAAGCGCTGTGATCTCCGACAGCGAGGTCAAACAGTGATGCTCCGCATACGATAGGAACAACGATGCCTTCTCCGACATCGAAGCCTATCTTTCTGTCAGCAAGCTCTCTCATGACTCCCGAGGCTGCTTCAAGCCCGAAAGCGGATCCTCCGCTCAGAACTACAGCGTTAACGGCATTTACCGTGTTTTCGCTTCTGAGAAGATCGGTCTCACGTGTGGCAGGTCCGCCTCCTCTTACATCAACTCCGCCGACAGCTCCGTCTTCGCAGACGATAACGGTACACCCGGTACCTTTTTCCTTATTTTCGGCATTTCCCAGTCTGAAGCCTTCTATGTCGGATATGCCGATGATTTTCATGCCCATCTTTAGTCCTTTGGTTAGATGCTATACCTTTGTTCTATGATACCACAATCAGAAGCATTTTTTAATCATTTCAGCATCGGGTTCATCCTTGCTTAATGCTCCGACAGCAAAGTACACTATGCCGCTTACGATAAGTCCGGCAATGATCTCATGGATACCGAACGGCAGGATCTTTACTCTGTTGAAGAAAATAAACACCGCAAGTCCGCAAATGACTGAAGCCAGGCAGGCCTTGCTGTTGCCCTTCTTCCAGTAAAGTCCGCCGATGATCGGCCAGAAGAAAGTAGCCTCAAGTCCGCCGAAAGCAAAGAGGTTGATCCATACGATGATATCAGGCGGGTTGAGCGACAGCAGGCATGCGACTATGCCGATCCCGGCAGTAAGCGCAAAACTGTAGCGCGGTACCTTTGCGTATGATTCTTCATACCGGGTGTCCTCCGGCTTTGCGTCGACCGGTACCTTCTTGATGTAGTGCACATAGATGTCCTTGATTATCGTTGCCGATGCAAGTATCAGCAGCGAGTCGATAGTCGACATCACTGCTGCAAGAGGCGCCGCGAGGAAGAGTCCCGCAGCCCATGCAGGCATGTACTTCATTACTACGTAAGGGATGACCTGATCAGTGCTCTCCAGTCCGCCCTCAGGAAGAAGCGGGAAAGCAAATGTGCCTGCGAGATGCATGCCTATCATAAGGATACCGATAACTACGGTACCGTAGATCATAGCCTTGTGCATGGATTCGGTGTCTTTGAAGCCCATGCATCTTACTGCAGTCTGTGGAAGTCCGAGCACAGCTATTCCTACGAGAACCCAGAATGAGATGAGAGCTCCCGGTCTTAATGCGGCTATCTCAGCGCCGTACTGGCCTTTTCCCATAAGATCCCATCCCGGATTTCCGGCATCAAGAGCGCCTACGATACTGTCCATTCCGCCTGCTGCCCTTATTACAAAGAATAGCATCAGGAATGTTCCGCAGGTCATAACTATTCCCTGGATGGTATCAGTCGTTACAACGGCTTTGAAACCTCCGACCGAAGTGTAGATTATGACTACAACTCCGAAGAGAAGAAGTCCGGCCCAGTAAGGAAGACCCGTAACGGTCTGCATCAAAGTGGCTCCGCCGATAAACTGCGCGATCATCTGTGTTATGAAGAAGATGACCATGGCAATTCCGCAGATAATGACTACGGCCGGTGAATCATAACGTGCTCTCAGATAGTCGTTTATAGTAACAGAATTTGTTCTTCTGGCGATAATGGCGAACTTCTTTCCGAGCACTCCGAGAGTCAGGAAAGTAGCGCCTATCTGGACTCCTGCGACCCATGACCATGACATTCCGAAGCTGGATGCCAGTCCCGGTCCTCCGAGGAAAGAGCTTGCGCTTGTATATGTAGCTACGAGTGTCATTGCAAGGACGACTCCGCCCATGCTGCGTGATCCCGCAAAATAATTGGCAAGGAATCCCTGGGAAGCATGTTCCTTTGCGGACTTTCTGCTTGCCATGATACCGAGCAAAAGATTTATCAGAAGATATGCGATAAGTATGATGAGGACTGCGGCTTTCTTGCTAAGCATCGAGATCGCCTCCTTCCTCACTGTCTTCAAGGTCGAAGTTGACGAAGACTTTCTTCAGCAGGTAAATAACGCCTATAACGGCAATGATGAACATTCCCGGTGTGCTGATGAGCCACCATACAGGCAGGCCGAACAATCTTGCACCCGTACCCGACAGGCCGTAAGCGAAACCTACGTTCCATACAAAACAGATAAAGAACAGTATCAGTGTGGCTCTTGCCTCTTTTCTGATCTGTCTGTCCTTTTGTTCCCTGGACATTTTGACTTTCATTATTTCTTTTAACTCCTTTCATTGCGGCACTCCGTCATAAAGGCATAGAAAAAGCCACTCGAAACACGGGTGGCCTGGTGCTTTTATGCTGTTGTGCCAGGTATAGTTTCCTTCCGGAATACCATCCGCTGTGCATAATGTAGCATAAATACAAAAAAAAACAAAGCAAAAATAAAACCCGGAATACCGTCAAGCCTTTAATTGACGCCCTATCGTTAACAGATAAGGTGGGTACTCCCTGAGCCTGGCCTCTGTAGTCCGTTCGAAACGGCTTTACATAACGCTTCCGCATCGGGATCCCTTTAATAAAGTGTAGGTTCAATTAAGAAGACTCAACGCATACCCCAGGAATGGAATCTGCTGTGTTAATTATTATATATCAAGATCGCAGTTGAAGTATACCTTCTGTACGTCATCATTATCTTCAAGCGATGTGATCAGCTTTGTAAGGGACTTGATAGCACTGTCGTCAGTAACATTTGCCTCCATCGAAGGGATCTGCTCGATCTCTGCTTCGAAGATCTCGTAACCCGCATCCTTGATAGCCTGATGAACATCGTTGAATGCCGAAGGCTCTGTTCTGATCTCGAAGTTGTCGTCATTTACGATCATGTCATCTGCGCCTGCATCGAGAGCGACCATCATGACTTCATCTTCATCGAGGTCTTCCGAGTCAACAACGATAACACCCTTGCGGCTGAACATATACGATACGCAGCCCGGTGTACCGAGGTTTCCGCCGTTCTTATCGAATATGGATCTTACAAAAGATGCTGTACGGTTCTTGTTGTCTGTAAGAGCCTCTACGATAACTGCGACTCCGCTTGGACCGTATCCTTCAAACTGAAGCTCTTCATAGGATTCGCCGCCAAGCTCTCCTGTTCCCTTCTTGATCGCCCTGTTGATGTTGTCGTTAGGCATGCCGATAGCTTTTGCCTTATCGATAGCAACTCTGAGTGATGGGTTGAAGTCAGGGTCACCGCCGGCCTTTGCCGCTACGATGATCTGTCTTGAATACTTTGTGAACATTGCGGATCTCTTTGAATCCTGCGCTGATTTTCTGTTTGCAATAGTCCCGTGTCTGCCCATGGGAATGCGCCTCCTTCAATGATTTATTTCTTTCTGTTTTCTGTTTTTACATGCTCATTATACGCCCGGCATCAGGCATCTTCAAGGTTCTTGAATGCCGTTGACATCATGAGCTTTATTCTGTTGAGCTGATTTACTGTCGATGCGCCCGGGTCATAGTCGATAGCGACGATGTTGGCTTTGTCATCATACTGCCTGAGAGCTTTCAGCATTCCCTTGCCGGCAACGTGATTAGGCAGGCATGCGAAGGGCTGCAGACAAAGTATATTTTTGACTCCGCTGTCTATAAGGTCGACCATCTCTCCTGTGAGCAGCCAGCCCTCGCCACACTGGTTCCCGATCGATATGAAACGTTCGGCATTTGCGGCTGTCTCCTCGATGTGAGGATCCGGTTCAAAGCGTTTGCTCTTTCTGCATGCTTCTCTTGAATACTTCCTGTACGATTCGATAAAGCTGAGGAGCATCTTGTTTATCGCCATATCCTTCCAGGTTCCTGAAAGGTTGTTGTAGTTGAATACCTTGTTTATGAAACCGTATTCGAAGAAATCGATGAATGACGGCACTACCGCTTCTCCGCCCTCGGCCTCGATGGTCTCAACGAGGTTGTTGTTGGCGTTAGGATGATATTTTACAAGGATCTCACCTACTATGCCGACTCTCGGCTTGACCATGTCCTCATGGATAGGAATGCTGTCGAAGTCTTTGATTATGAGTTCGAGATTCTTTTTGAACTCCTTCTTTTTGAGGTCCATGCAGTTCTTTACGATCTTGTCGAACCAGGAATTCATGACTGACTCCGCAGAACCCTTCTCGATCTCGTAAGGCCTTATCCTGTAGACGCACTTCATCATCAGATCTCCGTAGAGAGCTCCGTATACAAGCGACAGAGCGAGTCTCGGAGTGATCGAGAATCCGGGGTTCCTCTCAAGTCCTACCATGTTGAAGGATATGACAGGGATCTGCTCCATGCCGAGATCCTTGAGTGCTTTTCTGAGGAGAGCAACGTAGTTGCTTGCTCTGCATCCTCCGCCTGTCTGAGACATGAACACGCCGGTCTTCTTGAGGTCATACGCGCCTGATTTAAGTGCGTAGATGATCTGTCCGAGCGTGACTATGGTCGGATAGCATGCATCATTGTTTACGTATCTGAGGCCTTCTTCTTCCGATTCCTTTGTTACTGCAGGAAGCAGAACGGCATTATAACCGGCAGCCTTCAGTACAGGCTCGAAGTACTGGAAATGTACAGGCGACATCTGAGGCACAAGCAGTGTGTATCCGTCGTCTCTCATCTCCTTTGTGAAGAGCTTGCGCTTGTAAGGCTTGTTTACATTGCGCGCCCTCTTTCCGAGCTTCTGGCGCTCATCGAGTGCAGCCTTGAGAGACCTGATCCTTATCCTGGCGGCTCCCAGATTTGCTCCCTCATCTATCTTGAGCACTGTATAAAGCTTGTTGTTCTGCTGCAAAAGCTCATCGACCTCGTCTGTCGTAACGGCATCGAGACCGCAGCCGAAGGAGTTGAGCTGTATGACTTCAATATCGTCATTCTGGCCTGCGAAGATAGCAGCCTTGTAAAGTCTTGAATGATAGACCCACTGATCCAGGATACGTACAGGCCTTGCTGTCTTTATCTTCCAGCTGACGGAATCCTCTGAGAGGACTACCATGTCCTGCTGCGTGATGAGTTCATCTATGCCGTGGTTGATCTCAGGATCGATATGATACGGCCTTCCGGAGAGTATGATGCCCTTCTTTCCATGATCTCTCATGTACTCGATAGCTGCGTCGCCCGCCTCGGCGACTCTTCTCTTATAAGCCTTCTGTGCTGTTCTGCCGGCAGCGAGAGCATGCTCTATCTCAAGGATATCTGTATCGATCCCATAAAGTGAGTAGTCCCTCTCGTCCTTTCCGAGTCCGTAGCTTTCCACGATATTCTCGGTCGCCTCGTTGTCAACGCTGCGGCTTCCTGAGAAGAACTTGGTCATCTCCGTAATGAATCTCTTATCATCGTCGTAAGGTACGAACGGATGATAGAACTCCACATCATTATCGAAGAAGTAGTCCGCCATATTTTTGTCTATTACTTCCGGATAAGTCGCTACTACCGGGCAGTTATAGTGGTTTGGCGCAGTATCATCTTCAACGGCCTCATAATTGATCGACGGATAAAATATCCTCTTTACCCCCTTCTCAACAAGCCATTTGATATGGCCGTGAACCACCTTGGCCGGATAGCACGCGGTATCTGAAGATATGGTATCCATCCCGCTCTGGTAGATCTTCTTGTTTGTAGCCGGGCTCAGAACTACGCTGAATCCGAGCTTGGTAAAGAATGCATGCCAGAACGGATAATTCTCGTACATATTAAGGACTCTCGGGATGCCTATGACGCCCCTCTTTGCCTCATCTTCCGAAAGAACAGGTCTGTCGAAAAGCAGTTTGTTCTTGATCTTGTAGAGGTTCGGAAGGTCTGATTTCTTAGCCGTACCTCCTGCTCCCTTTTCGCAGCGGTTTCCTGTTATGTATCTGCTGCCGTCTGCAAACTTTGAGATCGTGAGCAGACAGTTGTTTCCGCAGCGTCCGCATCTTGCGTTAGACGTAGTAACACTGAAACTGTCTACCTGATCAATAGGCAGGACTGAAGAGCGATCTCCCTCCTGATAGTCTTCGCATGCGATGATAGCGCATCCGAAAGCTCCCATAAGTCCGGAAGCATCAGGCCTTACGACATTCTTTTCAAGTATTATCTCTATGGCTCTCAGTACGGCTTCATTGAGGAATGTCCCACCCTGTACGACTACGTTCGGGCCGGTCTCCTCGGTGTTTCTGAGTTTGATGACCTTATAGAGAGCGTTCTTTATTACTGAGTATGACAGGCCTGCCGAAATGTCAGCGATGGAAGATCCTTCCTTCTGTGCCTGCTTTACCTTGGAGTTCATGAATACCGTGCATCTGGTACCAAGGTCTACCGGTCTCTTCGACTTAAGAGCTTCTTCTGCGAATTCAGGCACGGTCATGCTAACGGATTTTGCATATGTCTCGATAAACGAGCCGCAGCCGGAAGAGCAGGCTTCATTCAGCATAATGCTGCTGATAGCTCCGTCGTTTATCTCCATGCACTTCATATCCTGGCCGCCTATGTCCAGAATAAAGCTGACATCAGGCATGAACTGCCTTGCGGCTTTGTAATGAGCCATGGTCTCGATCTCGCCGGCATCGATCTTATAAGCTGCCTGGACAAGACCCTCTCCGTATCCTGTTACGACCGATCTTCCGATGTATGCTTTTTCAGGAAGCTGGGCATAGATCTCCCTGAGGACCGTCCTTACGACTTCAAGCGGATCGCCTTCGTTGTTGCTGTAATGCTCATAGATGAGCTCCTTATCCGCGTTGATAAGTGCAGCCTTGGTCGTAGTCGAGCCCGCGTCGATGCCGAGGAAAACAGCTCCCTCTGCTTTTGACATGTCACCTCTGCGGATCTTTGCCTTTGCGTGTCTTTCTCTGAACTCAGAGAGCTCCTCCTCATCCATGAAGAGAGGCCTGAGATACTTTGTATCTGTGATCTCGTCAGGCGAAGCGTTTTTGAGTCTTGATACAAGTGAGCTCACGCTTACAGCTTCTTCTTTGCCCGCAAGATAAGCAGCTCCGATGGCCACGAAGTATTTGGCGTTATCCGGGAATACTATGTCTTCCGGCTTAAGCTTCAGGGTCTCGATAAATCTGTTCCTGAGTTCTGACAGATATTCAAGAGGTCCGCCGAGGAATGCGACCTTGCCCTTGATAGGATGTCCGCAGGCAAGACCGGAGATCATCTGGTTCACTACTGCCTGGAAGATGGACGCTGCGATATCAGCTGTCTTTGCGCCGTCGTTTATAAGCGGCTGTATGTCTGTCTTTGCAAAAACTCCGCAGCGTGAAGCTATAGGATAGATTATAGTGTGATCCTTAGCTGCCTCATTCAGACCCGAAGCGTCAGTATTCAGCAGTACTGCCATCTGGTCTATAAACGCTCCTGTACCGCCTGCACAGGTTCCGTTCATTCTCTGTTCTACTGTTGAGCCATAGAAAGTGATCTTGGCGTCTTCACCGCCGAGCTCTATAGCAACATCAGTCTCAGGTATGAGTTCTTCTACAGCTCTGCTGCATGTGATGACTTCCTGCTCAAATCTGATACCGAGAAGATCTGCAAGTGAAAGACCGCCCGATCCCGTAATGACCGGACGTACGCTTATATCGCCTTTTTCGTCCATGAGGTCCTGAATCAGCTCGCCCGCCTTTTCAAAGACATTGGACATATGGCGTTCATATCTTGAATAAACTATAGTGCCGGATGCATCAAGCAATACAAGCTTTACCGTTGTTGATCCGACATCAATGCCTAATCTGAGTTCCATTGACTTCCCTTCGATTTAACAGTTCCGATCCCTATACCCTCAAAAAATATAAATCGGGCAGACCGTAAGCCGGGTTCTGTATCTGACGATCATCCATCTGGGACTGCAGTTGCCTGCAGCCTCAAGCGACATACCTTCGGGCGGGTACGGGCCGCACCACTCAATGCCCTTTTTGTCTTGCTCCGGATGGGGTTTACACGGCTGCTGTGTCTCCACAGCACCGGTGAGCTCTTACCTCACCATTTCAACCTTGCCACGGCATTAGCCGTTTCGGCGGTATGTTTCTGTTGCACTTTCCCTACAGTTACCTGCGGCGGACGTTATCCGTCATCCCTGCCCTGCGGAGCCCGGACTTTCCTCATGCGAATGCACGCGATCGCCTGGTCTGCCCAAAATACCTAACAATTATATTCGTTTATACAGCTTTTTCAATACTAAATGCTGTTCAGAAGATGCTCTAGATAGCTGAGATCTCTGTACATCCTGTCGATAGTTTCTGACCTGTCAGAAGAACTTGACTTCATGTTTTCGATCTGTTCTTTTATACTGCCTACCTTCCAGCCTATGCGTCTGGCTGCAGCCTCAGGATCTGTCTTTACCAGTATCTCAGGATACTTCCACCTAATATCGTCTTCAGGATAAGGCGCTTCCCTGTATTCAGTATTCTCAGACGGAACAGCTGTTATGATCTCACACTCGAACTTTCCTTCCGGAACCAGGATCTCATTTGTTATATCCCAGCCATGGGTGTAAAGATAGTGTCTGAGCGTTCCGGAGTGCTTTCTCGGCTGGAGTACCAGCTTTCTGAAACTCCGTGACCTGGCGCTGTCTGCATCAAGGATGGAAGCGATCGTATGTCCGCCCAGACCTCCGATTATAACAGCTTCAGTCTCACCGGGCTCAATTGTCTCAAGCCCGTCACCTGTCCTGAAATCTGCGGGATCTATATCTATATTGCACAGCCTGAAGGTCCTCTTTGCCCTGGCCAGCGATCCGTCGCTGATATCCGACATTATCACACGCGGCGATACTCCGTTTTTCATCAAAAGCATAGGGACGTATCCGTGATCCGTCCCTATATCTGATACTGATTCGCCCTGTTCTATCTGCGCAGCAAGCGCGTAGATACGTTTGCTCAGTTTCATTATCTGCTTTACCTATTCGAGATAATCTCTCAGCTTCTTACTGCGGCTCGGATGTCTCAGCTTTCTGAGAGCCTTTGCCTCGATCTGTCTGATCCTCTCTCTTGTAACATTGAACTCGCGTCCTACTTCTTCAAGTGTGCGCGGACGTCCGTCATCAAGACCGAATCTGAGGATGAGGACTTTCTTTTCCCTTTCGCTGAGTGTGTCAAGGACTTCTCTCAGCTGCTTCTGCAGCATAGAGTAAGCGGCTGCATCAACAGGTGAAGGAATATCTTCATCAGGAATGAAATCGCCGAGATGGCTGTCTTCTTCCTCGCCGATAGGTGTCTCGAGTGATACAGGATCCTGGCTGATCTTCTTGATCTCTCTGACCTTCTCTACGGAGATGCCCATTTCCTTTGCGATCTCCTCGCTGGTCGGTTCACGTCCATACTCCTGCAGCAGCTGTCTCGAGATCCTGATCAGCTTGTTGATAGTTTCAACCATATGTACCGGGATACGGATGGTCCTTGCCTGGTCAGCGATCGATCTTGTGATGGCCTGTCTGATCCACCATGTCGCATATGTCGAGAACTTGTAGCCTTTTGTGTAGTCGAACTTCTCGACAGCCTTGATAAGTCCGAGATTTCCCTCCTGGATAAGATCGAGGAAGGACAAACCTCTGTTGAGGTATCTGCGAGCGATGCTGACTACGAGTCTCAGGTTGGATTCGCAGAGCTTCTTCTTGGCTTCTTCATCTCCCTGCTCGATCCTGATGGCAAGCTCGCGCTCTTCTTCTGCAGTAAGCAGAGGGACCTTGCCGATCTCCTTGAAATACATCCTTACAGGATCATCGGTCGGGATGTTTTTAGCTGCGTCGGTGACTTCGATCTCTCCTGACGACTTGATGACTACTCCGCTCTTCTTCTCGTCTTCTTCATCGTTCAGAAGATCGTCGTCATCGAGCTCCATCTCGAGGATCTCGTCATCATCAACATCGTCCTCAAGTTCAAGTGAGGTCGGCTCACGTGTCTCGATGATGCTGATATTCTTGCTTTCGATCATGTCATAGATCTCTTCAAGAGTGTCCTTATCGAAATTGGAATCAGCGATAAGAGCATTGATCTCACTGTAAGTGATCTCATTTCCGCTTTGTTTCGCGGACTCGACTATTGTGTTTGCTGCTTCTTCAGCCTTGGAAAGTTCGATGTGATCACCGTGGTCATCATCGTCCAGATAACTGCTACCGATACCATTCACTTTTTCTTTGATGTCTTCAGGCATTGCTTTCCTCCATGATTGAATTGATGAGTGAATCAAGTTCCATCAGCCGTTTGACAAGTTTTTCTATTTCACAGGTCCTGCCGAGTTTTTCCGCAAGCGCTATGCTGTTGGTCACTTCGGCCTTTTCATCACGGTACTTGCCAATCAGGTACCCTGCCTTTGTTTCCCTGTAAAAGGCCTCATCATCGGGTCCTGTCTGTATTGAATCAAGCTGTCTGACGAATTCGGCTTCTTCATCAGGATCAAGCGCTTCGAATATCCTCTTTCTATCGATCCCGCGGGCCGCTGAAGGGTTTTCACTGTACAGCGATCTCTCTGCGAGCAGTATCTTATTCGCAAGCGCGCTCCCGAAGACTATACCGTCTTCATCAAAACGCTTTATATAAGCCGGGTCGTGCATGGCAAGAATGGCAAAGGCCATCTCGAATCTTTCGTAATACCCAAGGTCACGGTTTCTTACAGACGTATTCCTTACAGCCCGTTCCGTTCCTGCATTGCTGACACGTTTATTAACTGTATTATTGTTATCGCCACCAGCCTGAATGGCCATGTGTATCGCGCTGTCGGATATACCGAACTCAGACGCGAGCTTTCTGACATATATGTCCTGCTCCACCGGACCGAGAGTCCTGAGTATAGGAACAGCTTTTTCGATGTATTCAAGCACATCGCGGTCGTTGCTGAGATCAAATCCTCTTCTGGCAAGCCTCAGCTTATAGTCTGGTGCCGGAGCCGCATTATCTGCCAGTTTCAGGAAGGCTTCCTTTCCGTGTGCTTTCACGAAATCGTCAGGATCTTTTCCGTCGGTAACATTCATTACCCTCGGCTTTCCTCCGGCTTCAGTGATGACATCTATGCCCCTCAGAGCGGCGTTGATGCCCGCAGAGTCTGAATCGTATGAGAGAACGATATTCTTTGAATATCTGCAGAGCAGTCTTGCCTGATTAATGGTAAGAGCCGTACCGAGGGATGCGGCGACATTTTTCACCCCGTTTTGATACAGCGAGATCATATCCATGTATCCTTCAACGATGATCGCTCTCTGCTCACGGTCTATCTCTTTCCTGGTCATATTCAGACCGAAGAGATTGTTCTTCTTGAGGAATATCTCACTCTCAGGCGAGTTGAGGTACTTCGGCTTTATGTCAGCTATCGCACGGCCGCCGAATCCTATGACTTTGTCCTGCGTGTTGATTATAGGGAACATGACCCTGTCACGGAACTTGTCATAAAGTCCTTCTCTGCCCTGGTTGGCGAGGCCAAGCTTCAGCATATCTTCGTCGGATACGCCTTCTTTTCTGAGATGATCCACAAGAGCGTGGCCTGACGCAGGTGCATATCCCAGTCCGAAAGCCGTGATAGTCTCGTTGCTGAGACCGCGTTTTCTGAGATACGCAAGTCCTTTGTTTCCTCTTATGCTGAGCGCATTATAGAAAAATCTGGCGGCTTTGGCGTTGATCCCGTGATACTTATCATAATCGATCTTAGGTCCGCTGGTTCTTCTCTCAGGAAGTTTTATACCATTCTCAGAGGCCAGTTTCTCGACAGCTTCCATAAACGGGAGCTTGTAGTATTCCTGTACAAAGCCTATGACATCTCCGGATTTTCCGCATCCGAAGCAGTGGTAAAACTGCTTTCCTTCGTTGACACTGAATGAAGGGCTCTTCTCCGAGTGAAACGGACAGAGACCCATGTAGTTCGACCCCGACTTCTTCAGTTTCACTTCACGGCCGATTATATCGACGATATTCAACTGTGCTTTCAGATCATCCGTAAAGTTGTCGTAGGCCATTTGCTACAGCTGCCTCCATTCCTGCGGAACAAAGAGTTTTTCGTAAAGATTCAGAGCGTACCTATCAGTCATGCCGGAGATGAGGTCCTTGACAGCTACTGCTGTCCCCTCTTCTTTTTCGATCTGTTTGTAGATCCCGGGTATCTCGTCGGAATGCTCCATGTAATAGCTGTAAAGCGAGCTTATGATGCGCTCCACCTTATCGAGATCAGACACGCCTCTGACTTTTTTTGAGCTGTAAACATTCTCAAACATGAATTCTCTGAGCCTGTCAAGCGAGCCTGCAAATTCCGGCGAAAGCGATATCGTATCTTTGCCTTCGCTGTTTTTGCAGAGATCTACTATCAGATTGTTGATCCTGTCAGCGTGAGTGGATCCGAGAATGCTGACTTCGCGCTCAGGAAGCTGTTCAAATGTAAGGACTCCGCTTCTTATTGCGTCATCGATATCGTGATTGATATACGCTATCCTGTCGCTTATCTTAACTATCTGTCCTTCAAGGGTTGCCGGTGTCACAGGTCCGCGGTGGTTGAGTATCCCGTCTCTTACTTCATAAGTAAGGTTGAGGCCCCTTCTTCTGGACGTGTCTTCTATAATGTCTACCGTTCTGAGGCTCTGCACATTATGTTCAAAGCCGCCCGGATGGATCTTGTTGAGGACATTCTCTCCCACATGTCCAAACGGTGTGTGGCCGAGATCATGGCCCAATGCGATGGCTTCGGTAAGATCTTCGTTGTACGCAAGTATCCTTGCTATCGTACGGGCTATCTGCTGTACCTCAAGAGTATGCGTAAGTCTTGTTCTGTAGTGGTCTCCCTCGGGAGCAAGAAATACCTGCGTCTTATGGATGAGCCTTCTGAACGCTTTGGAATGTACAATGCGGTCGCGGTCCCTCTGAAAATCGGTCCTGTACTCGCATTGTTCCTCATCAAACTGCCTGCCCTTTGATTCTGCAGCATGGCAGGCCAGCGGCGAAAGGAATTCGTATTCTCTTTTTTCGATCGATTCCCTGTTATTCATTGACGATGTCTTCTTCTCCGATCGACGCACCTATCATATCGGCGACACGTACGTTGAATCCGTCAAGGTCATAGTCCAGAGCAGTCCTGAAATCGTAGTCAGCATCTTCTCCCAGAAGCTTTGCCGCTGCGATGTCGTATCTTGCATCCCTGACGCTGGCTTCCTCACCTGTAAGCCTGTTGAAAGCGTTCAGGTCGTGAACATACCATTTTCTGAATTTTGCGATCTCTGATGCCAGTTCAGAAAAGTCCGCATCACTCATATCTTCGAAGATCAGGCCTTCGAAAGCGCGGCCGATAGATTCGACCATGACATAAAGATCTGTCTCGTTATCCGGGAGATGGTCAAGGAATCCGTCAAAATAGGATTCAAAGTGTTCAGCCAGTTTTTCTCTGTCAACAGTACGGACAAGATCCTTGATGAGGTTTTCTTCTATGAACTCATCTTCTTCGAGCAGTGCGGCAAGATTCTCATAATACTGGAATTCATCTGCCGTATCGATATCAAGAACTTTGTAAAATCTGACTTTATCCATCTGCTGCTGACTCCCGGTAGATCCACTTCAGCCGCAAAAAGCATTTATTTCACTCTTTACAGATGATGTGGGAATTGCAGGTAACTTATGTTAAAATAAACTTTAATTACTGACAGAACATTATAACACACGGAGTTGCCAAAATGAAGATATTCGTATTCTGCAATCTTAAAGACAAGTCAAAGGAAACTCATGAGAGACTGCTTCCCCTTCTGGAAGAGATGGGCTACGATGTTGTCGACACATATACAGATGATGTTGACCTTCTTGCCTGCATCGGCGGGGACGGAACATTCCTCAGCTTTGTGCACAAATGCGGATTCCCTTCAGCTCCGATAATAGGTATCAATACCGGTCACCTTGGATTCTTCCAGGAAGCACTTCCAAGCAATCTCAAGGAAACATTCGAATATATCACAAAAGGCGAATACCAGCTTCAGCACATCCGTCCCGTACAGGCAAAGATCATCACGCGCAGAGGTGATTTTTTCAGGACGGGACTGAACGAGATAGTCGTAAGAGGACCTTATTCCCATGCATCTCATTACGAGATCTCGATCGACAATACCAAGATACAGGATTTTTCCGGCGACGGCATACTGATCTCCACTCCTGTCGGATCGACAGCTTACAACTATTCTCTTGGCGGAGCGCTTGTATCTCCTGATCTCGACGTGCTGCAGCTCACCCCTATCGCACCGATGAGCACGAATGCTTACAGATGCTTCAACTCCAGCCTTATACTGCCTTCAAAGGAGACGATAACGATCGCGGGCACAGGAAGATGCGAAGGCGGCACTATCCTTCTCTCATTTGACGGGCGCACCCATGAATTCAACGGAGTACACAAGATAGAGATAACAAGTTCGGAAAAGGAGATCCACCTTATCCGCACATCAACATACGATCACTGGGGACTGCTTTCAAGCAAGCTTCTGTAAAAGATCAACGGCTTATTAACTATTACCAAACTGATGGCAAAATACGAACATACTGTAACAACTGAAGAGACCGGTCTTACGATAAACCAGATACTGAAGAGAAACTATAAGTTCTCATCCAGATTCAAAACCAAGATGAAGTATCAGTCCCTCGTAGACCTTAACGGCACACCGGCACCGGGCTATCTGAGGCCTGAGGTCGGTGATGTTATTGGTGTAAGACTTCCCGAAGAGACGAGCGATTTTGAACCTGAGGACATCCCACTCGACATCATCTACGAAGATGAAGATCTTATTCTGATAAACAAGCAGCCGGGCATAATCGTTCATCCTACCAAGGGACACCCGGAACACACTATCGCCAACGGCGTTATGAAATACATGTCTGATACGGACCAGTCTTTCAAAGTAAGATTCGCGAACCGTATAGACATGGATACTTCGGGGATCATCATTGTTGCAAAGAATGCCAATTCACAGAACGAGCTTTCTTCGCAGATGCGTGCAGGTACTGTTGTAAAAAAGTACAAGGCTCTTGTCGAAGGGATCATCGGCGAAGACTGTTTTTCCATTGAGCTTCCGGTCGGACGCCCGTCTCCCGAGTCGATACAGCGTGCCGTCATGGACGAAGGCGGAAAGAGCGCACATTCCGAGATACGTGTCCTCGAACGCTTCAGTTCCGAGGAATACGGAGATCATACACTTGTGGAAGTCCGCATAAAGACCGGCCGCACACATCAGATAAGAGTGCATCTGTCGCATATAGGTCACCCTATCGCCGGAGACAGTCTCTACGGCGGCAGAACAGATCTTATTGACCGTCAGGCTCTCCATGCATATCATATAGAATTCTCGCATCCTATGTCAGGTGAGCGCGTCAGTTTTGAAGTTCCTTTGTATGACGATATTTCCGCAGCGATGGTAACTCTGAGATAAGAAACTCTTTTTCCTACAAATCCGTATAAGATTTTGCAAATATGTAGGAAATTATCACTGAAACAAATAAAAAAGTTTACGATAACCTTGGAATTTAGGGTTATCGTAAACTATTTTTTATTATTTCCTACATATAACGAATAATTGATCCCAATTTGTAGGAAAGCGGTCAAAAGTCCCTTCTGCTATCTCAGCTGTGCCCCGCACTTGTTTCCGAGAACCTTGATGATACCGTTCATCTTCTTCTCGATCTGCTTCGATGTCATCGTCGAGTCATCATTTCCGATCTTGAGGCTCAGCATTATCGACTTCTTGCCTGCAGGTATCTGCTTGCCGCGGTATTCTTCCACGAACTTCAGATCCTTGACCATAAATTTGATGGCTTCTCTGATGTCACCCCACTTGACTGACTCATCAACGAGCAGCGAGAGATCCTGCTCAACGAGCGGATACTGAGGAAGATGTTTGAATTCGTTGGTTCTTGACGGATATGGCTTTATAGCATCCATATCGATCTCAAAAGCAGCTGCGCTCATCATCTTGATGCCGGAAGCAGTAAGCGCCTGGACGGAGATAAGTCCGATGGAGCCTGCGATCTTTCCGCCTTCCATAATGTTGAGCCATACCTTCTCATCAGCCCATGAAGGCTTTTCCTTCTGCTTGAATGTGAAAGGCTCAAAGTGGCAGTGAGCTCCCATTCCTTCAACAACGCCCTTTACCTTATAGAACAGAGTCTTGGCATCCTTGCCCGCAAATGTTCCGCTGATAAGGTTCTTGTGTACAGGAAGCACTTCATCCTCGCTGGACGGGCTGTAGCTTCCCTTCTCGAATGCCTGAGCTGCCTCGAACATCGCAAACTCGTCAAAGTATCTTGCGTTCTTCTCGATGGACTCGAGCATTCCCGGGATAAGAGAAGATCTCAGAATTCCGAGTTCAGGAGCCGGTGGTGTCGCAAGTCTGACCGACTTGTCGGTATCCGTTCCTGCTGCGGTGATGTACTTCTCATCGATCCACGGATAAGTGAAGATCTCATTCATTCCGCATCTGAAGGCAAGATATTCCCTCATCTTTCTTGAGAGATCGGCCTTGACCTGATTCACGGAATGTTCGAAATTGACTGTAAGCGGTCTCTTTTCGAAGTATTCATATCCGATAAGTCTTGCGATATCTCCGAGAATATCGTCATGGATCGAGACATCTCCTGTGGATCTCCATGTAGGAGCCTTGCAGTGATATACTCCGTTTTCAAATTCGACTTCGTATCCGAGTCTGCCGAGGATGTCCTCAATCTCCTCGCGGGCTATGACCTCACCAAGTCTTCTGTCGAGGAATTCCTGTGTGATATCGATCGCAGCCTTCTCCGTCTTAATAGGATTTACATCCGAGAATGCCGTGATGCTGCATTCAGGATAGATCTCCTTGAAGAGCCTGAGAGCAAGATCAAGACCGAGGTCGACCCTCTGTGTGTCGATGCCCTTCTCATATCTCATTCCGGAGTCCGTCTTCTCATCGAATTCTCTCTCAGTGCGGCGGATGCCGGGTGCTGTGAAGTCAGCGACCTCGAGAAGGACCGAAGTGGTGTCATCGAGGATCGAGTCCTTCATACCGCCCTTGATTCCCGCAAGACCCATAGGCTCCTTGCAGTCGCAGATCATGAGAGTGTGCTCGTTGAGATCGAGTTCCTTGCCGTCAAGAAGCTGGAGTGTCTCACCCGGCTTTGCGTTTCTGACAACGATCTTCTCGCCTTCTACGTGAGAGCTGTCAAATGCATGCATAGGCTGGCCGACAGCCATCATTACGTAGTTTGTGATATCTACAAGTGCATTGATAGGCCTCATGCCACAGTCGGTGATGATAGTCTTCATCCATGCAGGAGATTCCTTGACATGGACGTTTTCGATCTTTGTAGCCGTATATCTAGGGCATCTTTCAGGCTCCTCGATGACGACATCATATGCAGGAAGGCCCTGCGGAAGGCAAGGGGTTTCTTCCTTCAGCGGCACCTTATAGATAGCCGCAAGCTCTCTGGCTACTCCGAGATGACCCCAGAGGTCAGGTCTGTTGGAGAGCGACTTGTTGTCGACTTCAAGCACTATATCGTCAAGTCCCGCGACTTCGGCCACGCTCTGGCCGGCCTTGCACTCAACTCCGAGTTCTGTGAAGTCAACTATCTCTCTTTCATCTGCAGGCGGATAAAGATCTGCAAGGAAGACTTCCGTAGCTCCGCATATCATTCCGTATGAAGGCACGCCTCTGAGCTTTGTTTCCTTGATAAGCACCGGCTCGCCTTCGCCGTGCCATACTACCTCGGCACCCGGCTTGGATACGCAGACCTTGTGTCCTGCAGTAAGATTTGAACCTCCGCATACGATCTGCTTGAGTTCTTCCTCGCCAACATCTACGATGCAGACCCTGAGTGCGTCGGCATTCGGATGGGCTTTGACTTCCTTGATCTCGCCGACAACGATGTCATGGAACTTGTCGGCTGTATTGATAACGTCTTCGACCTCTACAGTTCTCATAGTGAGGTCATAAGCTATCTGGTCATATGTCAGATCTTCAGGAAGATCGACATACTTCTTCAGCAATTTCAGTGAAATATTCATAGCCTGCCTCCTTTCTACCTGAACTGTTTGAGGAATCTGAGATCAGCGCTGTGGAAGAGTCTTACGTCATCCACTCCGTAGCGCATCATTACGAGTCTGTCGAGTCCGATGTTGGTGTAGAATCCTGTCCATTCATCAGGATCGAGGTTTGCAGCCCTGAGGACGTTCGGATGGATGACTCCGCCCGGCATTACCTCTATCCAGCCTGCGTGGTTGCAGGCCTTGCAGCCCTTGCCTCCGCAGAGCAGGCATTCCATATCGATCTCATATCCCGGCTCCGTGAACGGGAAGAATCCTTCTCTCATCCTTACGTTGACCTTGCGGCCGAATACCTTCTCAAGAATGGTCTCGATCATTACACGTCCCGAGCTGAAAGAAACATCCTTGTCTACTATAAGAGCCTCATACTGGAAGAAAGCTCTCTCGTGACGTGCGTCAGTTGTCTCATTTCTGTATACTCTGCCCGGATATACGAATCTTGCAGGAGCTCCGTGCTCAAGAAGATATCTTACCGAGCCGCCTGTAAGATGCGGACGCAGGCACAGTCTTTCGCTGCCGCCCTTGTCTTCCGTACCCTCGAGCCAGTATGTATCCATTGAAGCTCTTGCCGGATGGTCTGCCGCAAAGTTCAGGTTATCGAAAGCGTATTTTTCGCTTGAAATATCATCTTCAGAGTAGATCTCAAAACCGAGCGACCTGAAAGCATCGTTAAGGTCGTAGCACATCTGTGTGATCGGGTGAAGCGCCCCTTCGCTTACCTCGATGCCAGGCAGTGTGAGGTCGATCTCCCCTTCTACTGCCGATGCGCCGGCTATGAGTTCTTCCTGTCTGGCCTGCAGTCTCTCTGCAAACAGGTTCTTTACCTCGTTTGCTTTCATTCCGACAGTCTTTCTCATGTCAGGATCGAGACTTCCGAGGCTTTTGAGGACTTCCTGCAGCGCGCTCTTCTTACCCGTCAGCTCCTTGCGGACGGCTTCAAGCTTATCTCTGTCCGTTGCGTCTGCGATGCATTGGAATCCTTCCTCGCGGATCTTTTCTAGCTTATCAAGCATCTGTTACCCTCCTTATATCAATTCTTGATTCCCTTACCGGTGTATATTTTCGGTTCTTCCTTGCCGCGGAGCACCCTCAGGGCTCCTGCGCACATTGCTTCCTGCTCGACCTCGTTTTCATACACGTATACCGGTGCGATCCATTCCGTGTAATCCCTGATATAGCCGAGCAGGTTGCTAAATCGCGTATACCTGCCGGTCAGGAGTATGGCATCGACCTGCCCTTTCAGGACCGTTGCCATGGAACCAATGTATTTAACTATGTTGTAGCCGAGAGCGTCCCAGACGACCTCAGCTTCCTTGTCTCCGTCAAGCACTCTCTGATAGATGGCATCTGCATCGGATGTACCGAAGTGTGATACGAATCCTCCGGTGCCTGTGCAGAGGTGCCTCATCTCTTCAGGAGTGTGTCCTTCCTCAAAGTAGTCGAGCACGTCCATCAGCGGAAGAGAGCCCGTCCTCGTCGCGGTGAACGGTCCTTCTCCTCCAGCTCCCTGATTGCAGTCGACCTGACGTCCGCAGTCATGGGCTGCGATGGTTATGCCGCCGTCGATGTGTGCAACAACGAGCTTTGACTTTTTATAGTCCATCCCGTGAAGCTTGCAATGCTTCATCGCGGTACCCCTCAGATTGAGTGCGTGGGATTCAGCCTTTCTCTCAAGGCCTTTCACGCCGGTGACTCTTGCCACTTCAGTGTACTCGTCCACACAGATCGGATCGACCATAAAGAGCCTGCCGCCGTACTTCTGCTGCATCGCATAGGCCAGCTGCACTCCGAGTATGGACGGATGGATGGTGCGGCCGACATTGTTTCTGATGTCGTTCAGCAACAGGTCGTTGACCTCGAAAGTCCCGCTCGGGACCGGATAGCAGCCTCCGCCGCGGCCTACGAATGCATCGATATTGTCAAGTTCGATGTCATTCTTTTCCACGAAATCCATAATGACTCCCATCCTGTACTCAAACTGGTCGTTCGCCGTCGGAAAGGAGTTAAGGACTTCGGCATCATGTGTGACCGATGTTTCGAGGATCTTTGTATCATCCTCAAAAAGTGCCATCTTGGTCGAAGTCGATCCCGGATTGATTACGAAAATGCGGTATTTATTGTCTTTCATAACTGTCTGACTGATTATAACTTAATTATGTAAAAAGCGGCTGCCTTTTTTCAGAGCCGCCGCTTCTTTCATCCTGATGGGCAGTGCTCTGCGTCAGATATCAAAAGAAGCCTCTGAACTCGATAAACAGAGGAGCAACTACAAGTGTAACGGCAACCATAAGCTTTATAACGGTGCCGAGCGTTTCTGTAGCCATTCTGTCAAAATATCTGCCTGAGTTATTGAATGTGAAAATAACACACATTCCTGTTATTGTGGCAGAGCATGCAAAAGCGATAAGACCATTTACGCCGCCTGCAGCTGCAGCAGCAAGCGGAATGATCAAAGATATCAGATATATAGGAAAGAGTCCTCTGAGAGAAGTTATGCGCTTCTCAGAGTCATCTGATTCAAGTCTTGAGCGAAGCACACGGCTCGTAAGCCTGATAGATCTTATTATCAGACCTGCACAGACAAATACAGTAACAGCACCGATCATCATGCCCGTATAAACGGAAGTGCTCAGAATATTTGTCGACATATTGTTTCCGACGACCGAAAGAGCCGTAAACAGTGCTACGAGAGTTACATATGCAGAAACTCCTGTGTAAGTCTTGCCTACCGGGTCCGACTTGACTGAAGCCGTGAGAAGTACATCTGCAGGATTCGGGCTCTCTGCCTCAGGATCGGATACAGATGTGATCTCGGAGGCGCTTGCGGTATTGATGGCAAATCCTCTGACCGCCATATTGACGGCCGCCATCGAATTGATGCCTACGGCTGCAAGAGCTATACCGTAAAAGCTTGCAAACTGATAAGCGATGATCATTGCAGCTGTTGTGATAACAGCAGGGATAACTACCGAGATCATGCCTATCGAAAGGCTGTAGATCATCGACTGACCTGCAACTGCCTTCCTGGCTTCAGGCATATTGCGCCTGAAAACGATACCGTCCACGGAATAAGCCTTTGAAGCTTCACCTGTAACAAGAACGGCAAGGATACCGGCTGCAACGCAGACGGCATAAACATAGGACTGCAGAACGACATTACTGAAAAATGCCGATACTGCAATGATGATAACAGCTGCTGTGATGTTTCCGGCAGTCAGGCCCGCAGTAGGATTCTTGCTGATCTTTCCGCGGTAGAGCATGATACCTATAATGGATGCCGCTATTCCCGAAGCAAGGACTATAAGCGGATACCTGGCCGCAGAAGATGCTGTGAATGTCGACAGGACACCGGAGGTGTTTACTCCGACGTCAGCGAGGAGTGCTGCCGAGCATGCAGAAAGGATATATGTCTCGACAAGGTCTGCCCCGCTGCCGATGAACATGCCTGTGTAATCAGTAAAGTCGTCGCTCTTTACAGTAAGCGAATATGCTCCCGAAAATGCTGTTCCCGATATGCCTGTGCATAAAGAAACCAGCGACGCTCCGAGTGCGAAGCTTGCTATCAGCTTGATAAGCTGGTCTGTATCAAGGAACAAGAACAGAGCTCCTAGGCCCACCAGAGCGATGGACGAAACACTGAGTCCCATAACGGAAGCTGATCTGTACGCAGTTTTCAGAGAAGTCCTTATATCTCCGGATACGGCTGCAGATGAAGATGAAATGCTTCCGCTTACTACTGTAAGAGAACCGGTAATAACTGAAAGCAAGCAAAGAACCGCTCCCCCTAAAAAGACAGCGGCGTTGAGATGGCCGACAAATACAAAAATAGCAGCGCCTATCAGCACCGTCATTATTGCCAGCGGCACATATTGGATCGACCAGAATTCGCGGTTTCTGTTTTTCAGTTCAGCGAATGTTCCGGCCGATACTTCGTTTCTGACTATACGGCTTCTGATCCAGGATTCAAGTGACAATGCTGTCAGCAGTCCCGCCAGAGCACAGATCAGAGTAATGATCTTCAGCATTCAGTTATCTCCGGTTACATTTAAAAGACGTTCCTGATGAAACGCCTAGTTGAATATTGCAACGATTGCAAGTGATACGACGATGTAGACCACTGCGCAGATAGTGGTGATCCTCGAAAGGATCGCGTCATACCCTCTGCTCTTGCGCTTTCCGAACAGCTGCTCTGCTCCTCCGGCGATGGAACCCGAAAGTCCGTCGCTCTTGCTTTCCTGCAGAAGGATGCTGACGATAAGTACAATGCTTGCTATCAAAAGGATGATCATTAAAGCTGTATGCATGATGTCCTCCAAATCATTAGATAAAAATATAAAGGCGTCCGGCAAATATCCGAACGCCTTAATTTAACACAATCAGACAGAGCGTGTCAAATAGAACAGTTCACTACTGAAGTGATGCTGCAGCTTCAGCGATGGCAGCAAAATCATCTGCCTTGAGACTTGCTCCGCCGATAAGTCCTCCGTTGATGTCAGGCTTCTCAAGAAGTTCCTTTGCATTGGATGGCTTCATCGATCCGCCGTAGAGGATCAGCATGCTGTCGCCTGTTGCCATATCATAGATACCGGAGATGACTCCTCTGATAAATGCGCACATTTCCTCTGCCTGTTCAGGAGTAGCGGTCTTGCCTGTTCCGATAGCCCAGATAGGCTCGTACGCGATAACGATCTTAGCTGCATCAGCAGGTCCGATGCCCTCAAAGTCTGCTACGACCTGTCCTGCAACGAATGTCTGAGCTGTTCCCTCTTCTCTTACCTCGAGGGACTCACCAACGCAGAGGATAGGTGTGATACCTGCCTCAAGAAGAGCCTTCAGCTTGAGGTTGACTGTCTCGTCAGTCTCTGCGAAATATTCTCTTCTCTCAGAGTGGCCGATAACGCAGTAATCTACGCCGAGATCCATGAGCATAGGTACGGAAACCTCGCCTGTATATGCTCCGCTTTCCTTGAAGTGAACGTTCTGAGCTCCGAATCCGATACCGGAACCTTCAAGAGCACATCCGAGATCAGCGAGAGCTGTAAACGGTGCGAGTACGCATACGTCCTTTGCGTTTGCAAGGTTCTTTGCCTTGAGTTCTTCTGCGAACTGAACAGCTTCAGCTCTTGTCTTGTTCATTTTCCAGTTGCCTGCAATAAGAAACTTCTTCATTTCTACCCTTTCTCCTTACGGTGGCATATATGCCAGAAATAATAATTATTGGTTAATTTATTTATCGTCGATGACTGCGATTCCCGGAAGTTCTCTTCCTTCGAGGAATTCAAGGCTTGCTCCGCCTCCGGTGCTGATATGAGTCATCTTGTCAGCGAGGCCGAACTGTGTAACGGCAGCAGCGCTGTCTCCGCCTCCGATAACTGTTGTAGCATCGATCTCAGCAAGGCATTCAGCTATGGCCTTTGTACCTACTGCAAAGTTTTCCATCTCGAAAACGCCCATAGGTCCGTTCCATACGACTGTCTTTGCTGTCCTGAGAGTGTCGCTGAACAGTTTGATCGTCTCAGCTCCGATATCGAGTCCCATCCTGTTGTCCGGAATAGCGTCTACCGGATAAGTGTCATGAGGAGAGTCGTTTGCAAATTCATCTGCGGCGACAACATCTACAGGGAGCAGGAACTTAACGCCCTTCTCCTCTGCCTTCTTCAGAATGTCTGCTGCAAGCTCGAGACCTTCTTCATCAAGAAGCGAGGTTCCGATCGAATGGCCCTGGGCCTTGAAGAATGTGTAGGACATTCCGCCTCCGATGATAAGGATATCGACCTTATCAAGCAGATTTGTGATCACCGGGATCTTGTCCTTTACCTTCGCTCCGCCCATGATGGCCGCGAACGGTCTCTGCGGATTATTGACAGCCTCTCCGAGGAATTTGAGTTCTTTCTCGATAAGGAATCCCGAAACAGCCGGGATATAATCTGCGATACCTGTTGTGGAAGCATGAGCTCTGTGGGAAGTTCCGAAAGCTTCCTGTACAAATATATCTCCGAGCGAAGCAAGATCCTTTGCGAACTCAGGATCGTTCTTTTCTTCTTCTGCACGGTATCTTACGTTTTCAATAAGCATAACATCGCCGGCACCGAGTTCCTTTGCAGCCGCTCTTACGTCATCGTCAACAACAACGTCAGAAGCGACGAATCTGACTTCTTTGCCGAGGCATTCACTGAGCCTCTTTGCTACAGGAAGCAGGCTGAACTCAGGCTTTGCCTGTCCCTTAGGTCTTCCGAGATGAGACATCAGCACTATGGCTGCTCCGTTCTCGATAAGATAATTGATGCTCGGAAGTGCTGCCTGGATACGGGTCTCGTCCGTGATCCTGTCACCGTCGAGCGGCACATTGAAATCGCATCTCATGACTGCGGTCTTGCCGGCCCAGTCGATGTCCCTGATTGTCTTTTTCATCTGATATCTCCTTCTAAGCATAGTGCCTGAAAATCATACACGGTTATATTAACAGCGTACCGCCCTTATTACAAGGCAAAACATTTATGCCTTTAGTGTTATATGGCTTCCCGAAACGCGGTCTTTTGCAACGACTATCTGCTTGTCGATGCGGGATGAAAGCGCTTCGACATGAGAGATGATGCCGACAAGTTTATCTTCATCGGCAAGCTGTGTTAGTGTCCGTATCGCGTTTTCAAGTGTTTCCCCATCGAGTGAACCGAAGCCTTCGTCGATGAACATCGTATCTAGCTTTATACCGCCGGAAGACGACTGGATCTCATCGGAGAGACCTAGCGCCAGCGACAGAGATGCCATAAAGCTTTCTCCTCCTGAGAGCGTACTGACAGGTCTTTCGCTTCCCGTATAATGATCGATTATGTTAAGACCAAGGCCGAATTTCTGCCTCTTATTGCTTGCTTCTTCTGATCTGATAAACTCGTACTGTCCTCCCGACATCATCATGAGCCTGAGATTAGCATGCCTTATTATGCGGTCAAAGTAGAATGCCTGCACATAAGCCTCGAGCGATATCTTGTCCTTGCCGGTAAGAGTTCCGGCAGCAGTCCTGAACAGTGAATCGACGACCTCATGCCTTTTGCGGATCTTTTCGATCTCAGCTGCTCCGGCATTTATGCTCTCCAGCGCCGCTTCTGCTGTTCCGATCTCTGCGGCGGCAGTGGTGCTTTTGTATCTCAGCGTCTTCCGTTCTGACGAAGCTTCTTCGATCTGTGTCCTGACCAGTTCTTCATCTATGGTCTCATATCCGTTGATGACCTTCTCAAGTTCTGCTATTCTCGCGGCGTTCTCTTTCTTTGCCGAAACAGCCTCATTCAATTTTTCCGATGTGACCCTGACAGCATCCCTGAGTTTCTGAGCCTCATCTGCAATTCTGTCACGATGCTTCTGAGCTTCTGACTTGCTGCCGTATTCCAGACGGCTTCGGAGTGTGTCAGTCTTCGCCTTTGCAGCTGCAGCATCTTTTGTCAGTGTGCCAAGTTCACCGGTCATGCTTTCTATATCGGAGGCATATGCTTTTTCCCTGTCTTTCATATCCGGCAAAGACGATTCGATATCTTCGGCTCTTTTCCTCTGTACCGACAAAGTCTCTTTGTCCTCAAGCATGGACTTCAAGGATCCGTTAAGTGAGAAAAGTTCGGCTTCTGCCAGCCGTAAAGCCTTTGCAAGGTCTTCCTCACCGAGCTCACGCAGTGATGCAGTACACGCTGATATCTTTGCTTCCTCAAAACTTCCCTTGGCTTTCTGTACTTCCTCCAGTTTATCACTGCTTTTCTTTCTGGCTGCTTTCGCTTCCTTCTCCGCAGTCTCAACGTCATCTGCCGTAGGAGCATCTATACTCATCTTTGCCGGTGCCGGGTGATGTTTGCTTCCGCAGACCGGGCATGCATCTCCCTCCGCAAGCTCTGAAGCAAGTATTCCAGCCTGTTCTTTCATATAGGCAGAGCGTAATTCTATATGTGCTATCTCAAGCCCGGAAGCCTTATCCTCAAGAGGACTGTATTCTTCTCTAAGCTTCTTATATACGGCTTCAAGTTCAGCCGTTCTCCCGATCTCAGACTGAAGTGCATTCAAAGTTTCTATGCGGTTTTCTGTCTTTTGGATCTCAGCTTTAAGCCTCTCAAGCTGCTCTCTTGCAGACCTGATGTCCTTAAGCTCTTTTTCAGATTCAGATATTTCCAGAGCCAGTTTGCCTCTGTCTGCCTTTATATCACTAAGAGCCTTTTCTTTTTCCTCTATGAGTTTTTCCAGTGAATCCAGTCCGGCGCTTTCGGCATCGAGCTCATCATAAGAGTCCATTACCGAGTCGAGCGCAGCTGCCTCGCCTTCAAGTTTTTCTGCATAAGGAAGTTTCGATGCTGCTTCGTCCGATGCCCGGCGTGCAGCATCTATGGCATCTTCAAGAGCAGGGACCTCTGCTATCCTGTCCTCAAGGCTCTGTTCGCTTTCCTTTTTCTGCTTTGCAAGCGTCAGCTTGCTGTTAAGGTCTTTAAGTTTCTCATCGGAATCCGCAAGGGCCTTTGATGTCTCATCAGACAATTCTTTGCCTTTCTCTGCCAGCCCGGTCAGGATATCCCTGATCTCGTCAGCCGAAGCTTCGCTGAAGCCTTTTTCACGGGCTGCCTCAAGACGTTCCGCTATATCATCGTCAAAGCTGCAGCTGACCGGGATAAGAGCAGCTCTGAGTTCTCGCTCGGTATTCTCGAGTTCGGATCTGACAGCCTTGCTCTGCTCTGAGAGTTCTTCCATGAGCCGGTTATACGGCTGGGTATTGAAAAGCTTTCTGAAAAGTCTCTGCCTTTCTTCTGTGCCAGCGGTAAGAAGCTTGCGGAATTCACCCTGGGCGATCATCGCGATGCTGCAGAACTGGCTGCGGTCGATCCCCAGAAGATCCTTTACAGCTTCCGTGACCTTGGAGGCTCCGTCAGTTACGCTGCCGTCAGGCCAGGTCAGCACTGCTCCGGCAGTCTGCTTTGTATAACCTTCTCCGCTCTTTTTGCGCCTCATGTATTCCGGATTTCTGACTATCTTATAGCGCTTGTCCCGGAATTCGAATTCAAGTTCCGTCTCTGTAGCGACACCGTCTTCGGCATACTGCGAACGCGCAGTAGAGCTGTCCCTGCTGCTACCGCTCATCTCACCATAGAGAGCAAAAGTGATCGCATCAAAAATATAAGTCTTGCCGCTTCCGGTATCCCCGGTGATGAGATACATCCCGCCCCGGCCAAGGCTCTCGAAATCTATTGCTGTTTTTTCCATGTACGGTCCGAAGCCCGTCATAACAAGTTTCAGAGGTCTCATTATGCATCCCTCCATATCTTTTCTATGAGCCCGGTCATCAGCCTGAGCTGCTCATCGTCCATGGCTTTGCCGTTCTGGGATGCGTAGAGATCGCCGAATATCTCAAGCGGAGACCTGCTGTCATTAGCACCGGGATCCGGCATGGAAGAAATCGCGCGCGTACGTACATTGTCATATTCGAAGCGCATTATATTCGGATAAATGTTCCTCAGGACACTGAGTGCTCCTATTACATCCTCTTCGTCAGTGAGTATTATCCTGAAATAATCATCTGTTTTGATGTTTTGATAATAATTCTTATCAGTCAACTCACTGAATTTTCCTCTCAGAACCCTCAAATCTCTGATGGGTTCAAGGTAAGGACAGCGAAGATGGCAGCTGCAGACGCCATCTTTTTTTTCGCCAAGCTCAACTATCGTGACTGACTTATCATGTTCAGCTTCAGAAAAAGAGTATTTTAGCGGTGATCCGCAGTATCTTATGCGTGCAGCAGATGTGTTCTGCGGTATGTGAAGATGGCCCAGTGCTGTGTAGTCAAAAGGTTCGAACACTGACTTATCGACGCTGTCGAGTCCTCCTACACCTACCTCTTCGGATTCGCTCCGTATCGCCCCGGTAACAAACTGATGCGATATTATGACATTGCGCTCCTCTGTATTGACTCCCATTCGGTCTATGGCGTACGCAACGGCATCTGTGTATGTCTTTATCTCTGGTCTTTCAGAATCTGCCGCTGCATCCTCAGCATCAGAGGCTGCGATACTTTCCTTATCTATCACGGCGCGCACATGAGTGGGCTTGAGAAACGGAAGCATGTAAAAATTGACATTTCCGAAATCATCCTTCAGCGGGAACATATGCGTCTTTCCGTCGTATCCTCCGGCGAAATGGATGCCCCGTTTGTCCATGATACGCGAACCGAACGACAGCCTCTCTGCGGAATCGTGGTTTCCGCTGATGATAAAGACTTCTGTATCAAGTTCTGCAAGTCCGCTTATGAAATCATCAAAGAGTTCCACAGCTTCTGCCGGCGGTACAGGCTTGTCATAGACATCACCCGCGATAAGCACAGCCTGCGGTCTCTCTTCCTTGATCATTTCAGTGATCTTATTAAGGATGAATCTCTGATCTTCAGTCATCGGAAACTCATTGACGCGTTTTCCGAGATGGAGATCGGACAGATGTATGAACTTCATGTATATGATCACCTTTCTGTATTTGTTCCGCTGCTGCAGTACAGGCAGATATCCCTTATACCGCAGTTCTCACAGTCGGGCCTCCTGGCATGGCAGACCTTGCGTCCATGGAATATAAGCAGATGATGGGCCCTTATCCAGCTGTCTTTCGGAAGCCGCTCCATAAGACAGTCCTCGACTTCTCCGGGATCCTTTCCGTCTGTAAGTCCTATCCTGTTTGCTACCCTGAATACGTGCGTATCAACGGCTATGCGCGGCTCACCGAAGCCTTCGGCAAGCACTACGTTCGCCGTTTTTCTGCCTACGCCCGGCAGTTTTACGAGTTTGCTGAAATCGCCCGGAACTTCTCCGCCGTATTCATCTCTCAGCATCTTTGCCATGGCAACGGCGTTCTTTGCTTTATTCTTATACAGCCCTATAGTCCTGATCATTTCCTGTATCTCAAGCGGATCGGCTTCAGCCATGGAGGCGGCATCGGGATACTTCCCAAATAATGCCGGTGTGACCTTGTTTACCGACACATCCGTCGTCTGAGCCGAAAGCATCACAGCTGTAAGCAACTGGAACCTGTCCCTGTGATCAAGGGCGCAGGCCGCTTCCGGATGCATCTTCTCCAGTCCGGCAAGCACTTCTGATATTTGATTATCCGGTATCAAGTTTTTCATATCTCTTTCCACCTTTTGAGCCTGTACCTATTCGTATTTTATTTGAATGCCTTGTATTTGTTAGTCATCTGTTATTGACATTTAACTTTGTAGGTCTATAGTAGATGTATACAATCTAAATAAATGTATGCAATGCTCGAATTGAATACGGAGGAAGTAATGGACATCATCCAAAACGATAAATCCAGCCAGCCTTTATCCGCAGGCCTTTACACTGAACTTCAGACCAACATCCTGTCCGGTGCGATCCCTGACGGTTCAAAACTCACTGAACAGACCATATGCACACAGTATAACGTGAGCCGCACTCCTGTGCGTGAAGCCTTCCGCCAGCTTGAAGCGGACGGGCTGATCGAGAATATCCCAAACCGCGGCGCCTTTGTGACAGGTCTTACGAAGCGTGACATTTCTGACCTGTTTGACCTCAGAGGTCTCTTCGAAGTCCAGGCAGTCGAATGGGCCATCAAGCGCATGTCGAGCGAAGATATCGATCAGCTTGCCGAGACTGTGGAATTTATGGAGTTCTACACTCTCAAATCCGATGTTGAAAAGGTCCTTACCTTCAACTCACAGTTCCACAGCATTATATATGCAGGCACAAAGGACCGCATGATACAGAAGACGCTTGCGATCTACCAGACTTATCTCAAGCACTCCGCTCCTGCTAAAACATACAGCGGCGATTATCTTAAAACGATACTCGAAGAACATAAGGCAATTTTTGAAGCCTTTGAGACAAAGAACACAGCCGCAGGCCGCAAAGCCATGGAATATCACATGGAGCAGTCCAAGCTTCGCAGGATCGCCAATTATTTCTGATTTGATTATATATATAATACGGCAGCAGCTTCGGAGCTGCTGCCTTTTTCTGTGCAGACTATAGCAGTATGTTAAGCATTGCGCTTACCATCGGAGTGATTATCATGTCAGTAATATTGAGAATGATAAGTCCTAGCAGAATGTACGTCCCGTACTGATATACCTTATACCACCAGCTGTATCTGTCGAGTCTGAATATCTGTGTCACTATCCCCCATCCATCAAGCGGCGGACACGGAATAAGATTGAATATCATAAGCACCAGATTGATCATGACAGTATAGAACAGTATGAGATAGATGCTGTGGATAAGGTCGGATACGGCCACACCCGAAAAAGCCTTTATCATGGCCTTTGCCGGCAGCGAAAACAGTACTGCCAGGATCAGGTTCATGGTGACACCCGCAATACCTACAAGGAATTCGTCCCTTCTTCTGTTCTTATAATACGAAGGATCTATCTGCACCGGCTTTCCCCAGCCGAAGCCGACCAGCAGCAGCATTATGAATCCGATCCAGTCTATGTGGGCAAGCGGGTTGATCGTTACACGGCCCTGCCTTCTCGGAGTCGGATCGCCCAGCCTGTCAGATACCCAGGCGTGCGCGAATTCATGAAAGCTAAGTCCTATTATGATACCGGGAAGCATCAGTATCTTTGTCAAAATCAGATCTGCGTTCAATTATCTTTCCTCTTGATACTTTATTCTGACTGCAGTCAAAGCTGACCGCTGTTTTACAGTATCTCGGTCAGCAGCCTCGATATAGACTCGGCAGCCTTTTCATAATGCGAAATATTGTCTCTGTCTTCCTGCGTATAAGGTCTGGACAGCTTCATGTCATCTTCGAATCTTCTATCCATCTCAGCAGTGACATCTCTGTCATATATGAAAGCGTTCGACTCAAAATTCAGTCTGAAGCTTCTTATATCAAAGTTTGTGGAACCGGCAGTGCATACCTCGCCATCAACAGTCAGCGTCTTGGCATGCAGGAAGCCGTTCTCATAGATATACACCTTTGCCCCGTCCTTAAGGAGCTTTCCTGCATTGTAAAGCGTTGTCCTGTAGACGAAAGGATGATCCGGCATATTCGGTATCATGATCCTTACGTCAACTCCAGACCTTGCCGCCATGCGGAGTGCATCGATCATAGGCTCGTCCGGTACAAGATAAGGCGTCTGCAGAAAGATGTTCTTGCGGGCATTCGTGATCATTTTCATGAAAGCCATCTTGACTTCTTCTTTCTCGGACTCAGGACCGCAGGATACTATCTGGATCGGTATATCTCCGGTGCTGCTCTTGAATGCGTATCTGACCGACTGATCGATAAGATCCACCTTCTCCTTGGAAGCATATCTCCAGTCCTGATAGAACCTCTCATTCAAAGTAGCAAGGGCATTGCCCCGTATTATAAGCTGAGTATCCCTCCAGTAGCCGAATTTCTTCTTGTAGCCGAGATATTCCTTGGCAATGTTGAATCCGCCTATATAGCCGATCTCGTTGTCTATAATGGCGATCTTACGGTGATTGCGGTAATTTATCCTGAAATACATATGGCGGATAAGAGGTTTGAAGAAATATGCGTATTCTCCGCCCGCCTTTTTGAATTCGCGGAGATCGGTATATCCTATGCTGCGGCTTCCGAGAGCATCTACCAGAAGGCGGACCTTGACACCTTCCCTTGCCTTTTGCGTCAGCAGCTCAATAAGACGCTTGCCTACAAAATCGCTGCGTACGATGTAGAAACACAGCTTGATCGTATACTGTGCGTTTTCGATGTCGCTGCAGAGACGCTCAAACATTTCCTTGCCGTCGGTGATGACCTCAACACTGTCGTTTCCGGTAAGCAGTGAATCAGCATACTCGAGATTCATGGTTATCATCTCTTTCCATTTGACCGAGACCTCATCCGGATCGGTCGGGATGCTGCCTCTGACGGCCTCCTTCTGCCAGTCAAGTATCGTTGTCTTTTCTGCGGTTTCATCCTCCGTCATTCTGAATATCTGCTGTCTGGCGATATTCTGTGAAAATATCAGGTAAAGAAAGAGCCCGACCGCAGGGATCATAAAGAGTATCATGATCCATGCCATCGTGGCTGCCGGTGATTTGGAGTCATCGAAAAATATCAGTCCCAGCGCAATGAGTGCGTTGAGGATATAGATGATCACCATGATATGAGACAATGTGAAAAAATTGAGGAATCCCTGCAATAATCCCGTCATAGCACCTCTCGTCCCTCAAGGCTGAATGTCTTTGTTTCGGTGATCTCTACCATGACCTTGCGTCCCATGAGTTCCTCGGGACTCCTGTCAGAGGTAAAGTTCACCAGCTTGAAACCGTCTGTCCTGCCGGATATGACGGTATCGTCGCTTCTGCTTACGCCCTCTGCAATGACCTCGCAGACCTTGCCCATATACGCCTGGTTTTTTCTGAGGCTTATCTCATTCATCACATCGACGAGTCTGTCAAATCTTTCGTGGCAGACTTCATCAGGTATCTGGTCTTCAAACTTCGCTGCAGGTGTACCCTCCCGCGGCGAATAAATGAAGGTGAAGGCTGAATCGTACTCAACGCGTCTGGCAATATCGAGTGTCTCTTCAAAGTCTTCCTCGGTCTCGCCCGGGAATCCGACAATGATATCGGTCGAGATCGTGATATCAGGCGCTGTCTTTCTGAGCTTATCAACGGTTTCGAGATATACTGCTCTGTCATAGTGGCGGTTCATGCGCTTAAGGATCCTGTCGCTTCCCGACTGTACAGGCAGATGTATGTTGTGGCATAGCTTATCGCAGGTCCTGAAGCAGTCGATCATCTCGTCCGATATATCACGCGGATGTGATGTCATGAATCTGATGCGTTCGATACCGTCGATTTCATTTACCGCCTTTATGAGATCTGCGAAGCTGTGCCCTGCAGCATCCCTGTAGGAGTCAACATTCTGACCGAGAAGCATCACCTCGATGACGCCGTCAGCTGCCAGCCTTCTGATCTCATCGCAGACTTCGCTCAGCATGCGGCTTTTTTCACGCCCTCTTGTATAAGGCACGATGCAGTATGTGCAGAAGTTGTTGCAGCCGTATGTGATATTGACCAGAGCTTTATGTTTGTGCATCCTGACAGGCTTCATGCCTTCCTCGCTGATGTCAGGATTGTTGTCGATTATCGCGCGGACTTTTTTTCTGCCATTGAGCCTCTCCTCGAGGAGATCAGGAAAAGCGGCGATATTCTGCGTTCCAAAAACGATGTCTACCCAAGAGAAGCGTTTATCTATCTCGGTGACTACCCTCGGCTGCTGCGGCATGCATCCGCATACGCACAGGACAAAATCCGGTCTGCTCTTTTTTATTTTTTTGAACTGGCCAAGTGTTCCGAAGAATCTTTTGTCAGCATTATCCCTTACGCTGCAGGTGTTGATGACAGTAACATCAGCTTTGAACGGATCGTCTTCATGTTCATAGCCCATTGCCTCAAGAAGTCCGGCAATGTTTTCAGAGTCATGCTCGTTCATCTGGCAGCCGTAAGTGAGTATGTTATATGTTCTCATTTGACTTCATCTTTCCTGTCTCTTGACATGAGCATCCTGACTGCTTTCATCGGCTCGATCTTGCCGTCGAGCACAGCCTTTGTGGCCTTGCATACAGGCATCTCAACATCAAGTTTCTTTGCGAGATCGCAGACAGCATCGGCAGTATAATATCCCTCTACTACCGAACCGACTCTCTCGACCGCATCCTTCGCCGAAAGACCAAGGCCTATAAGCAGGCCGCAGCGTCTGTTTCTTGAAAGATTGGTCGAGCATGTTACGATCAGATCGCCTATGCCCGAAAGGCCGGCGAAAGTCTCAGGATCAGCCCCGAGTGCTACTCCGAGTCTCTTCATCTCGTGAAGAGCTCTGGTCATAAGAGCTGCTCTTGCATTGTTTCCGAGCTTCATACCGTCAGATACGCCTGTAGTTATCGCGATAACGTTCTTTACGGCTCCGGCGATCTCAACTCCGACTACGTCGTCCTGAGTATAAATACGGAACTGCTCAGTCATGAACACATCCTGTATCTCCTTTGCGGCTTCCGCGTCAGCAGAAGCTGCAACTACACATGCAGGAGTGTTTCTGACTATCTCCTCGGCATGTGAAGGTCCTGAAAGTGCAACGTATTTAACATCAGGGATAGTCTCGGCAGCTACCTCACTCATTCTGAGAAGAGTCTTCTTTTCTATACCCTTTGCAAGGTTGACAGCGATAACACCTTCCTCGAGGTACTGCGCTGCTTTTGTTGAAACCTGACGGAACTTCTGTGCAGGAATGGCAAAGACCACTATTTCTTTGCCTCTGACGGCGTTCCTTATGTTGTTGGTGTATTTGAGTTTGTCGCTCAGGATGACATACGGCAGATACTTTTCGTTCATGCGGGTCTCTTTCATCTTATCAAGAGCCGCCTTGTTTCTGCCGTACAGCGTTACCTGATGACCGCTGTGAACAAGAAGATTGGCGATCGCAGTACCGAAAGATCCGCTTCCGATAACAGCGATCTTCTTTGCTTTATCGCCAAGCTCAGGTACCTCGGTACCTGCATAGTAGTCCATTGGTTCAGGTTCAGGTCTTACAGCCTCTGAAGCCTGGGCTTCTATGAGAGCCGGTTCCTTGGTAGCATCGGCCGCAACGTGGGATTCGCCGCGCGAAATGTCTTCAAGTTCACGGTATTTAGCCTCAAATCCGGCTCTTTCCTCTTCCGTGATATGGATGCCGTGGGCACTTGAATCCAGAATCGGAGAAGCTTCGATCACTTCTGATGCTTCGATCACTTCAGGCGAAGCGGTCTCTTCGATCTCTTCGGTCTCTTCAGCCGCTTCGGCTTCTTCCTTGTGTTTTCCGCCGATAGTGAGCTTTTCTTCTTCTCCCTTTGCCAGTCTCTTTATATTGGCGATATGCATTATCATCAGATATACAGCTGCTCCGATAGCAAAATAGAAGTATTCAGGAGCATACAGATATATGACAGCCGGATACGCCAGAGCTGCACCCAGCGATGCTACAGACATTCTTCTCGTTATCAGGAAGAGCACTGCAGCAACAAGCAGTACCGCTATAGCGCTGAAGAAGTCCAGAGCAAGTGCTGCTCCGAAAGCCGCGGCAACACCCTTTCCGCCCTTGAATCCGAATACAGCCGGGAAACAGTGTCCGAGGACTACGCCTGCGAATGCCGCCATGGCACCAGGTTCTCCGCCAACGTTGTAACCGATCGAGACGGCTATGAATGCCTTCATTACATCAACAATGAATACGATTATGCCGGCGGTGAGGCCCATGACCCTTATCGTGTTGGTCATGCCCGCATTGCCGCTTCCTTCCTTGCGGATGTCGATGCCCTTGATCTTCCCGATAATGATCGACGGATTGATGTTTCCGATCGCATATGCACCGATACCGATAATTACAAGTCTTATGATATCTGCAATGTTCATCTGCGTTCTCCTCTCTTTTCGCTCCAGACGAATTTGATTGATGTGCCTTCGAAGTTGAAGGCCTCTCTGATCTTGTTCTCAAGATATCTCGCATAAGAGAAATGCATGAGCTCTCTGTCATTTATGCTGAATGAGAAGAGAGGCGGCTTTGTGCCGATCTGTGCAGCATAGTATATCTTGAGTCTCCGTCCCTTATCTGAAGGCGGCTGTCTCATCATTACGGCATCTTCGATTATGCTGTTGAGCTTGCCTGTAGTGATCCTTATGCTCCTTGCGTCAGCTATCGATGAGCATTTGTCTATGATATCGAATATCCTGACTTTGTTGAGCACGGATGTGAACACTACCGGAGCATACGAAGCAAAGAGCAGCTCTGCCTTGATCTTGCGTTCGTAATCACGCATGGTATTGGTCTCTTTTTCGATAAGATCCCATTTGTTCACGACTATAAGAAGGCCCTTGCCTGCTTCGTGGGCATAGCCCGCGATCTTTTTGTCCTGCTCGGTAAGACCTTCTGCAGCGTCTATCATGAGTACGCATACATCGCAGCGCTCGATAGCCGCGATGGCTCTTACTACGCTGAATCTTTCGATCGAGTCGTAGACTTTGCTTTTTTTACGGAGTCCCGCGGTATCGATGAGGGTATATTCCCTGTCCTTATATGTAAAAGGCGTGTCGATCGTGTCTCTTGTTGTGCCCGCTATCGGCGATACGATGACACGGTTCTGCTTTGTGAGCGCATTCACGAGGGAAGACTTTCCGACATTAGGCTTTCCGATCACGGCAATATTGATGCTGTCGTCGGAGCCGCCGTAAAAGTCGTCAGGGAATCCGTCTACAATGCGGTCAAGAAGATCGCCGATATTGGTCATGTTTGCCGCACTGATAGGAACAGGTTCACCAAAACCGAGCTCATAGAAGTCGAGAATGATCTCGTAAGCCTTCGACGGTGCGTCGACCTTATTCACGACAAGAATGACCTCCTTGCCTGTGCGGCGAAGAAGATCAGCAACTTCACGGTCAGCAGTTGTAAGTCCTTCCTTTCCGTCGGTCATGAAAAGGATGACATCTGCCATATCCATAGCTGTAACGGCCTGATCTCTCATCTGGGAGAGGATCGTATCGTCGGTCCTGACTTCGATACCGCCGGTATCGATCACGGCGAATTCCTTGCCGTTCCACTCAGTCTCGGCATAGATCCTGTCTCTTGTAACGCCTGGAATGTCCTCGACTATCGCGCGCTTTTCGCCGATGAGCCTGTTGAAAAGAGTGGACTTTCCGACGTTCGGCCTGCCTACGATGGCAAGAATAGGTTTACTCATCGAATATGCCCTCCACAAAATCATGCGCGTTGAAAGGCACCAGATCTTCCATCTTCTCTCCCACTCCGATGAACTTGATAGGCATATCGAATTCATCAGTGATAGTTATGGAGATGCCTCCGCGCGCTGTGCCGTCCATTTTAGTCAGAACAATACCCGTGATATCTGAAACGCCGCTGAATTCAGCAGCCTGGCTGACAGCATTCTTGCCGGTAGTCGCGTCAAGAACAAGCAGGTTCTCTCTGGATGCTTCCGGATATTCTCTGGAGATCACCTTGCTCATCTTCTCGAGTTCCTTCATCAGATTGACTTTGTTCTGGAGTCTTCCTGCCGTGTCGCAGATAAGTACGTCAACGTTGTTGGCCTTGGCGGACTGTATCGCGTCATAGATAACAGCCGTAGGATCTGTTCCTTCTGCGTGTCTGATGACTCTGACTCCGACTCTTTCGCCCCAAAGCTGAAGCTGCTCGGCTGCTGCAGCACGGAATGTGTCGGCCGCGGCAAGCATTACATTCTTGCCCTGCTTCTTGTACATATACGCAAGCTTAGCGATCGTTGTTGTCTTTCCTCCGCCGTTTATACCTATCATGAGGATTATAAGCGGATAATCTTTCGACATAAGATTGCGTTCGCCCTTGTCCATAAGTTCTTCAAGGATGCGCGTAAGCTCTTTCTTGATCTCGCGCTCCCTGGTTATATGATGATAGTTGATAGCTTTGTTGAGTTCATCGATTATCTTGTCGGATGTCTCGATGCCCACGTCAGCCATAACAAGAGATTCCTCGAGCTGTTCGAGGAACTCCGGTCCAAGTTCCGGGTTGTCATAGACTGCCATCGTGATGGAGTCTATGAACTTGCGGAATACGGATTTTTTCTCAAAAAGTGCCATATTATCTCCTTATTCCAGTCCTTCCGGATCGAATTCATCACCGAGCTTGAGAGAAAGCATCCTCGAGATGCCCTGCTCAGGCATGGTGACTCCGTACAGGACGTCGGCATGCTCCATCGTGGCCTTCTGGTGCGTGATGAGAGCAAACTGTATATTATCGAAGTTCTTCAGATAATCCGAGAACCTTCCGATATTGACTTCATCAAGAGCTGCCTCTACCTCGTCAAGAATAACGAAAGGTGTAGGCTTAGCTTTCAGAACGGCAAACATCAGAGCGATGGCCGTGAGCGTCTTCTCTCCGCCTGAAAGCAGATTGATGTTCTTCAGTTTCTTCCCAGGAGGCTGGGCTGTGATCTCAATGCCCGATTCGAGAGGTTTTGTCTCATCCTCGAGTCTGAGCTCAGCGTATCCGCCTCCGAAGAGTTCCTTGAATGACTGCTCAAAATTGACCACTACCTTATCAAAGTTTTCCTTGAACCTGTTCTTTATTGTCCTGTCCATGTTGGTGATGATCTCATTGAGTTCATCCATGGCCTTTGTAAGATCGGCCTCCTGGGCTGTCATGAATTCATATCTTTTGCTGACCGCCTTGTATTCTTCGATCGCGCCGATGTTGACATCACCGAGTTCTGCCAGTCTGAGCTTTATCTCTCTTGACTCGCGGTTTCCTGATGTGATGGCGAAATCTTTATCCCTGAGGCTCTGGGCTTCCGCATAGGAAACCTCAAACTCATCCCAGAGTTTGTCCTTCTGCGTATCAAGAAGAGTCTCATTCCTTGCGGTCTTGACCTCAAGTCTGTAGCGTTCATCGCGTGTCGACTCAAGAGTCTCCCTGTCCTTCTTCTGAAGGGCCATGAGCTCATCATTTTTAGCTCTTCCTTCTTCGAGTCTGGAGCTTATCTCAGCTATCTTTTCCTCAAGGCCGGACTTTTCTTCAGTGAGGCTGCGTTCAAGGTCTCCTGCCTCTTCTCCGCTTGCCGTAAGCTTTTCCCTGTCGGCAGCAAGTCCTGCAGCAGCTTCTCTGTTGTCTTCGATGGATGCCTCGAGCTCAGTCACAACGTCGCGGACACGCTCGATGATCTCGTTATCGGCGAGCATCCTTGATTCCTTTTCACCGATCCTGACCTTGATGGCTACGACAGCCTCATTGTCTTCTTCGATGACAGGTCTGATGCTCTCAGCTTCCCTGATAAGAGCCTCTGCCCTTGCCTCAGCTTCAGCATATTCTGCCTCGGCTTCTTCGATATTTCTTCTGTGCGAAGCGATCATATCGTCTGCTTTTGAGATATCCGACTCGAGAGTTTCCATATTGGCTCTGTATCTCTCCTCAGCGCCCTCGTCTTCCTTTACGAGAGATTCCGCATGATCTCTGTCTGCTCTCAGAACGTTGCCTGCGATATCGAGCTCAGTGATCACCGTTCTCAGGCTGTCTCTCTCAGCTCTGAGTGAAGCGCGCTCTGCATCGAGCTTTTCGCGCTCTGCTGAAAGTTCAGCAGTCCTGGCGGCATAGCCGTCGATCTTTGCGGTGAGAGTGCTGATCTCTTTTTTACGGTCAAGAAGATTGGCGGTCTTGTTTCTGAATCTTCCGCCCGTGATGGCACCGAAAGCTGTTATTACCTCGCCATCCTTTGTTACTATCCTGAAGCCTCCGATATTCTTCTTTGAAATGCGGAGAGCTCTGTTCATGTCTTCTGCGATGATGACTCTGCAGAGCAGATAATCAACGATCTCTCTGTATCTGTCATCGCAGCCGACCATCTCCGATGCGACGCCTATATATCCGTCCGAAGATGCTACTTCATTGGAAACTCTGATCCTATCTGCTCTGATCGACTTCACAGGCAGGAATGTCGCTCTTCCGGAGCCGGTCTTCTTGAGCCATTCGATAGTATCGGTTGCCGAAGCATCGTCTTCACATACGATATTCTGAAGAGCATTGCCGAGAGCCGTCTCAACAGCAGTTTCATAGCCCTGAGGGACCCTGATAATATCTGAAACTGTTCCGATTATGCCTTTTCTGCCGGTGCTCATTACAGCTCTGACAGAGTTGTTGTAGCCCTCATAGTTGGCTTCCATCTCTTCGATGGTGCTTCTGCGGGCCATGGCCTGATTTGATCTGACTGAGATCTCGTCGAGTTCTCTGATAGTCTTCTCAACGCTTGTAGCAACGGTAACAATATTATCGGTAACTTGACTGAGTCTCTCCTTCTTTTCGGCGAGCTCAGCTTCGTTAGCCTCTATCTTCTGCTCTATTGCCTGCAGATTCTCTCTGTTTTCGCTGTTGACCTTTCCCTTGGTCTCGAATTCCTCGGTAAGTGTCTCCCTGCGCTCTTCGAGAGTTGTCTTGTAATTGCTGAGAGTCTTGATCTCGGCATTTCTTGTTACGTTCTGGTTGTTGATCTCGATCAGCCTGTTCTTTATTTCTTCTGTCTCAAAAGTGATAGAAGAAGATCTGCGGCTGTCTTCGTTGTATTTCATGACGGCAGACTCGAGTTCGCTTCTGAGTCTGTCCATCTCGTCATCTTTTGATTTTGCGGCTTCCTCGAGTCTCGTAAGTTCGGCTTTTTCTGTCTCCAGCCTGCTGGCGGCAGCCTCAAACTCGTCTTCGAGTCTTGCCATCTCCTTTTCAATATTGCTGAGACGCTCCTTGTTGAGCTTTCCTCCGCTTGTGATATCGGCAAGCCTGTCGATAGTCTCAAGCAGCCTGGCATTCATGCCGGCATATTCCTCATTGAGCTCTGATTCGCTGTCCCTTAAGGCTTCAAGCTGCGTATCGGTATCTGCAAGCCTCGCAGCTGTTATATCAAGAGTCTCCTGAAGTTCTTCAAGAGCTGCCTTGCTTTCCTTTACGTTTACCTCGAGGTTTCCGAGGTTGTGAAGGATTATATTGATACCGAGATATTTATACCTGTCTCTGAGGCCTATATATTCAGTGGCCTTTTCGGAGTCCTCTTTGAGTCCGTCGATGCGGCCTTCTATCTCGGCTATGATGTCTCTTACACGGTCAAGATCGACCGTTGCGGCTTTGAGTTTATTCTCAGCCTCTGTTTTTCTGCTTTTATACAGTACGACTCCGGCAGCCTCCTCAAAGATCTGCCTTCTGTTCTCAGCTTTGGTGCTGACTATATCTGCTATCTTGCCCTGGCCGATGATGGAGTATCCTTCGACTCCGATACCGGTATCCATGAAGAGCTCGCGGATATCCCTGAGTCTGCACTGATTGCCGTTGATAAGATATTCGCTCTCGCCCGACCTGAACATGCGCCTTGTTACGGCAACTTCGTTATATTCGAGAGGCAGTATGCCCTCCGTGTTGTCTATGACGAGAGTGACTTCTGCCATTCCCTTGGGTTTTCTGGTAGCAGTACCCGCAAAAATGACATCCTGCATCTTGGAGCCGCGGAGCTGCTTTGAGCTCTGCTCGCCGAGCACCCATCTCAGAGCATCCGAAATGTTGCTCTTACCGCTTCCGTTAGGACCGATAATGCAGGTCACGCCTTCATTCAGTTCTATTGTTACAGGATCCGCAAATGACTTGAAACCCTGCATTTCTATCCTTTTGAAATACATCTATACTCCCTTCGACAGCGCATCTTCTGCCGCTGCCTGTTCGGCTCTCGCCTTGCTCTGTCCCGACCCTGTTCCGATCACACGGTCATCGACGCAGACCTCAACGGTGAAGGTCTTGTTGTGATCCGGTCCTTTCTCGGACTTCATGCGGTATTCGATCTTTATGCTGCCGCCTGTTTCCTGAAGCTTTTCCTGAAGCTTGGTCTTGAAGTCCTTGTTGAGTTTGCCCTGTGCACCGAGCCTTATCCTGTCCGCAAGAAGCCTGAGGATGGCAGCACGGCCGGCTTCGTAACCTCCGTCGAGGATTATCGCTCCCATAAGAGCCTCAAAGGCATCTGCAAGTATCGACGGTTTTGTACGTCCGCCGCTGGCTTCCTCGCCTTTTCCGAGATAAAGAAGCTCCCCGAGGCCCATCTTCAGCGCAGTATCTGCAAGAGAATCCTCGCAGACGATGTCTGCCCTGCACCTCGACAGCACACCTTCACGGGCCTTGCCCATTATCGCGAAAAGCTCGGCACCTACAACGGCATCAACATAGGCATCGCCTATGAACTCAAGCCTTTCGTTATTCCGCTCATATCCGAGCTTATGCTCTGAAGCATATGAGCTGTGTGTCAGTGCTGTCATGAGAAGGCCGCGGTTTTTGAAACTGTATCCGGTGAGCTTATAGATTTTTTCATGATCAGTATTCTGATCCATTATTCATCTCCCTCCGGACCGGCAGAATCGGAATTTACGGCTTCCTCGATCATCTCTGTGATCTGGCTGTCAACGTAGTCTATAGCTCTGTGGATAGCGTAATAGACCTCTGTTGCCTTTGAATTTCCGTGGATCTTGAGTACGGCTCCCTTAAGTCCGAGTATCGGAGCTCCGCCTGCATCGGAATAATCAAAGACCTGCTTGATCTCCTTGATCTTGCTGTATGCCAGCATTGCTCCGGCCTTTGCCACGATTCCCTCAGTCAGTTTGCTCTTGAATTCACCCATGATGGCGAGGCTCATTCCCTCGCTGCTCTTAAGGTAGATGTTGCCGCTGAATCCGTCAGTTACGACTATATCGGTCTCGCCGAAGATAACATCGCGTGCCTCGATATTTCCCTGGAAATTGAGGCCGCTCGCCTTCAGGAGATCATATGCCTGCTTGTGAAGCTCATCTCCCTTTCCTTCTTCAGCGCCGACATTGAGAAGTCTCACTACAGGATCTTCATTGCCTGTAATGCCCCTTACAAAGATGCTTCCCATTATCCCGTACTGATAAATGTACTCCGGTTTTGCCTCAACGCTTGCTCCGCAGTCAAGAAGGAGCGTTACTCCCTCCTTGCCGGCACGCGGGAACCATGCCGCGATAGCTGGCCTCTTGATCCCCTTTATACGTCCGAGGATGACAAGTCCTCCCGCAAGAAGAGCGCCTGTGCTTCCGCCCGAGATAAAGATATCGGCTTCACCGTTTTTGAGCATGTTCATGCCTCTGACGATGGTCGAATCTTTCTTCTTTCTGACGGCCATGGCCGGATGTTCTTCGTTGGTGATGACCTCAGTGGCATTGACGACCTCGATGTTGTCGCCCTTCCATCTGCAGGCTCTGAGCTGTTCCCAGAGTTCTTCTTCCGGTCCTATCAGAACGATAGTCTCGCTTGTTTCCGAAGCAGCCCTTACAGCACCTTTTACGATCTCTTCAGGAGCGTAATCGCCGCCCATTCCATCTAAAAGTACTTTCATCTTTCTCCTTTAACCCTGTCTTTTGCGTCTCAGCTGTCCGCAGGCAGCATCGATATCGCTTCCAAGTGTGCGCCTTATGGTTACCGGCACACCATTATTGTCAAGAATATCCCTGAATCTGTGTATTCCTGAATCCTTTGCTGCTCTGAAGTCCCTGCCCTCCACCTTATTGAGAGGTATGAGGTTGACGTGTGTGAGCCAGCCTTTGAGTCTACCGGCAAGCTCTGCAGCACATTCTTCAGAGTCATTCACTCCGTCGATAACAGCATATTCAAACGTGACTCTGCGTCCGGTCTTATCCGTGTATTCCCTGCATGCAGCCATGAGTTCATCATAGCCGTACTTTTTTGCCACCGGCATCGTCTTCTCACGCATCGCCTGATTTGGAGCGTGCAGAGAGACAGCCAGATTTACCTGAGGGAAATCTTCGGCAAATCTCTTCATTACCGGGATCAGACCGCAGGTAGATACAGTTATGTTCCTGAGTCCGAGGCCATAGCCGTTTTCATCGTGTATGAGCCTTATGAAGTCCGACAGGCCTTCATAATTGTCGAATGGTTCTCCCATGCCCATCACAACGACGTGACCTATGTCTTCACCTGTCAGGTTCCTCATCGCAAGGACCTGTCCGAGCATTTCGCCTCCGCTGAGGCTCCTGTCCAGGCCGTCCATGGTAGATGCGCAGAATCTGCATCCCATGCGGCATCCCGACTGTGAAGAAATACAGATGGAATTGCCGTAGCTGTACTGCATGAATACGGATTCCACCTCTGTGCCGTCTGCGAATCTGAACAGGCACTTCACGGTACCGTCCTTTGATCTCTGCTCACGTACGGCTTCAGGCAGACCTATGAGGTAAGAATCACTGAGTCTGTTTCTGAGAGCCGCCGGAACGTTGGACATCATATCGAAATCCGTTACGCCCTTCGCGAGCCAGCCGAATATCTGTTTTGCCCTGAATTTTTTATCACCTAAGCCGGTCACGATTTCCTCGAGACCGGCCGGTGATATATTCAGTATATTTTCTTTTATCCTGTCCTGCACGGCTCTATCCGATGCGCTCTACGGCGATACCGGTCTTGTGGCCGTTGATGTCGAACTCAGGCAGGTCTTCCTTTGCCTCGATGGCAACAGCGATGGTCTCATCCATGATGAAGTCCTTCGCTGCCTCTACTGCAGAGCGGATCTCTTCATCAGCGCACATGTAGATCTTTATCTCATCCATCATCTCGAAATCAGCCTGCTTTCTGAGCTGCTGGATCTTGGAGATAACTTCTCTGACGTATCCCTGGTTGATGAGCTCCGGTGTAAGTGTCGTGTCAAGGATGGTGAATACATTGTTGTCCATTCCGACAACGAATCCTTCCTTGGACGAGATCCTTACATCTACGAGATCCTCTGTGATCTCATAGTTCTCACCGCCGAACTCCATCATTACCGGACCCTCGTTCAGCGCTGCGATGAGTTCCTTTGCATTGATCTGGGCAAGTTTTGCTCCGAACGCCTTGACGTTCTTTCCGAGAACCGGACCTGCTGCCCTGAAGTTAGGCTTTACGCTGAAGTCCATGTACTTGTCGAGGTCTCCCTCAAACTGTACTTCATGTACGTTGAGTTCTTCCTTGATAAGGTCTGTGAGGTCGCCGATCTTATCGATATAGCTTCCGTCAACGATGACCTTGCTGAGCGGCTGTCTTACCTTCAGTTTCTCCTGCTCTCTTGTGCTGCGGCCGAGGTTTACGAGGACCTTGACGAGATCCATTCTCTCTTCCGTTCTGTCATCGATCAGGCTTTCATCAGCTTCAGGATAGAGAGCGGTGTGTACAGTCATTTCGCCTGTAAGCTTTGTGTAGATCTCATCGGAGATGAACGGTGCGATCGGCGCCATCATCTTTGCGAGTCCCGTGAGAACTTCATATGTAGTAGCATAGGCCGCTCTCTTGTCGAGAGTCATGGCGTCGCCCTCGCCCTCTGCGAAGAATCTTCTTTTCGCTCTTCTGATGTACCAGTTGGACAGGTCTCCGTCGATGAACTCACCGATAGCCCTTACGGTCCTCATGTGGTCATAAGAGTCCATAGCCTCTGTTGTGACCTTGATGAGTCTGTTGTACTTGGAGATGATCCATCTGTCGAGTTCAGGTCTTTCAGCATAAGGCACGTCGAGGTGCTTCTTCTCTACCTTGTCGATGTTCGCATAGAGGCAGAAGAAGTTGTATGTGTTTCTGAGTGTGCTGAACACCTTGCTGATAACTTCCTTAACGCCGTCCTCGTCGAACTTAGTAGGAGTCCATGCAGGTGATCCGTAAACCAGATACCATCTGACGGCATCAGCACCGTACTTGTCCATCATCTCGAACGGATTGACGGTGTTGCCAACGTGCTTGGACATCTTCTTGCCGTTCTTGTCGAGGATGAGGTCATTTACCAGAACGTTCCTGTACGGAGCGCGTCCCTTGATGATAGTCGAGATAGCCATCAGTGAATAGAACCATCCTCTTGTCTGGTCGATACCTTCATTGATGAAGTCTGCCGGGAAGAGCTCGTCGTCAAACTTGTCTGCGTTCTCAAACGGGTAATGCCACTGTGCGAAAGGCATAGCTCCGGAGTCGAACCAGCAGTCCATGACCTCAGGGATCCTGTGCATGCTCTTTCCGCATTCAGGGCACTTGATGGTGATCTCGTCCACATACGGTCTGTGGAGCTCGATCGTCTCATCGATCTCCTGCTCAACATCATTTACCAGCTGCTCACGCGAACCTACGCAGTGCAGGTGTCCGCACTCGCACTTCCAGATAGGGATAGGTGTTCCCCAGTATCTCGATCTCGAAATAGCCCAGTCCTTAACGTCCTCAAGCCAGTTTCCGAATCTCTTCTCGCCTACATAAGGCGGGTACCAGTTTACTGTGTTGTTGTTTGCGACCAGCTCGTCTCTGAGCTTTGTCATCTCGATGTACCACGACTTGTTTGCGTAGTAAACGAGCGGTGTTCCGCATCTCCAGCAGTGCGGATAAGCGTGCTCCATCTTCTGCTTGGCGTAGATCTTGTCATCCTGGGCAAGATACTTGATGATATCGACATCCAGTCCGTCTTCCATTACGAATCTGCCCTTCCAAGGAGTCTCTGTATAGCAGCCTCTCTCGTCTACCGGTTGCAGAACAGCGAGGTCATACTTGCGTCCGCAGTTATAGTCGTCTTCACCGAAAGCAGGAGCTGTATGGACGATTCCGGTACCGTCTTCTGTCGATACGTAGTCCATGCATGTAACGATGAACGCGTTCTTGCCCTTTTCAGGCACGCAGAACGGCTCGATCTGCTCGTATGTCCAGTACTCCATGTCGGAGCCCTTTACCTTCTCGACTACCTCATACTCTTCACTTCCGAAAGTCTTGTCAGCAAGCGCTTCGGCTACCCACAGAAGGTTGCCTTCGTTCTCGCCGGACTTCATGAGGCACTTAACGTAATCTACGTCAGGTCCTACAGTAAGAGCGATGTTGGAAGCAAGTGTCCAAGGTGTTGTTGTCCATGCGAGGAAATACTCGTTGTCATGGTCAACGCCTGTACGTCTGAACTTGCACGTAAGAGTATTGACCTTGATGTCCTTGTAGCCCTGAGCTACCTCGTGCGAAGCAAGACCTGTTCCGCAGCGAGGGCAGTACGGCAGGATCTTATATCCTTCGTAAACAAGTCCCTTGTCGAAGGCGTTCTTGATGATCCACCATCCGGTCTCGATATAGTCATTCTTGTAAGTGATATACGGATCTTCCATGTCCGCGAGATAAGCCATCTTCTCGGACATATCGGTCCACATCTGAGTGTATTTGAATACGGATTCACGGCACTTCTCGTTGAATTCCTTGATACCGTACTTCTCGATGTTCTGCTTTCCGCTGAATCCGAGTTCCTTCTCGACCTCGATCTCAACAGGCAGTCCGTGAGTATCCCATCCGCCTTTACGCTTTACCTGGAATCCCTTCATTGTCTTATACCTGTTGATGGAGTCCTTGAGAGTCCTTGCCATCATGTGGTGGATGCCCGGCTTGCCGTTAGCTGTCGGCGGTCCTTCATAGAAAACGAAAGACGGCGAGCCTTCCCTTGCCTTTACGCAAAGGTTGAGCATGTCGAGTTCGTTCCATCTTTTGATCTGCTCGGCCTGATACTCTGCTACAGGCTTGTCCGATAGATTTTCAAACATGTTTGTCCTTCTCCTATATCTCTTATTTTTATTTATATCTGAGGTCATATATATGCGCTTCCGAAGCCTGCGCAGCGGTCATCCGAGCGCATAGGTAGACATAATAAACCATCATTTCACAATAGCGTATTCTATCATCAAAATACGATCTGAACAAGTATCATATACAGCACCGTACCCGTTACTACACTCAGTATCGTGTTATGTTTCCACATGTGTGTCAGGCACACTGCCGCAAGCGCTGCGAGCTCGGGAAGTGCATGAGGCGCATCGAGTATCTGAACGTCTCTCAGGCAGTATACGATAAGAAGACCCATGGCTGTATAAGGGACGACCCTGCCCAGATACATTATGTAATCCGGTACTTTTTCTCCGCGTCCGAAAATGAGGACAGGAAGTATCCTTGTTGCCAGTGTCATGAGACCCATAACAACTATGATGATAAGCGCGTGTCTGTAATCAGGCATCCGTATCACCTTCTTTCTGCTCTATCCTGCCCCGCATGACGGTAAGCACTGCTATTATGATGACCATTGCCGGTATGAGGAAGAGTTCTCTCCCGAAGATGAGCCGGCAGGCAAGCGTTGCGGCAACGCCCAGCACAGCCGGGATATGATTCTCTGCGCTTTTCCACTGGTCGATAAATACAGTCACAAAAAGAGCAGTCATCGCAAAATCGATACCTGTTGAGTCAAAATTGAGAAGTGTACCGATCCAGCCTCCGAGGAATGATCCGAGAAGCCATGAGCCCTGGTCAAACATCGTGACCAGAAGTCTGTATGCGCTGAGATTAACCCCTTCAGGTGTTTCGTTCCTGCTCAGCACGGCATATGTCTCATCGCATAGCGCGTAGAACAGATACCATTTCCTTCTTCCCTCGCTGCTGTAGCGGCCTATCATGGAGATGCTGAAGAATATGTGTCTGGCCGCGACCATCAGTGCGGTGATGGCTGCCATTATAACGGATCCGCCGCCGAGCATGGATACACTGACAAACTGGACCGTACCGCTGAATATTATCAGTCCGGAAGCCAGCGACCAGAGCGGGCCGTATCCGCTTTTCTGCATCAGCAGGCCGTATCCGATCCCCAGAACGATAAACGTCACCATTATCGGGGACGAGGTCCTGAATGCAGCTTTTAAATCAGTTTTAGTAATTCGTTTCAAGTCCTTTTTTACTCTTTTACCCTTTTTCCGCTTACTGCCGCTGTATCGGCTGCGGCAGGCGGATATCGCCGCAGCCGATTGACTGCAGCATTTATGAAGTATACAATTTCTTTACAGAAAGGAGCATTTATGCCGCTTATACTGCTTGGCCTTATAGTCGTAATAGGAATCGTGCTCTACGCTCTTGTGATGTATGGCCGGAGCGGAGAGGAAGATAACCGTTCCGTAAGGGAGAGGTATCCTTTCGCGTTCCCTCAGAAAAAAGGCGCAAATTACACCGTCATCGATGATGACGATGAAGATGATGATCGGGATGGCGGTCATACGATGCACTTTCCTGATGACGCTGAAGTCGAAAAACGCAAGCGCAATATAGATACTAGCTCTTGAGCGCGTATGTTCCATCCTGAAGCATCACACGTCCCTTTTCCATGTCGCAATATGTTTCGTACATGATGCCGCGTATGCGGTCTTTTATTTTGCGGTCCTTTACCGGGCAGGCTATCTCTGCCCTTCGCTCAAGATTGCGTGTCATCAGGTCGGCAGACGAGATATACATTTCTTCATCATCGCCCTCGCCAAAGATATAAACTCTGGAATGCTCGAGGAACCTTCCGACCCTGTTGACGATGCAGACATTCTCCGTGCAGCCCGGTATACCCGGGAGCATGCAGCATATGCCGCGGACTATCATGCGGATCCGGCAGCCTGCGCAAGAAGCTTCCATAAGAGCTTCTATCATGTCCTCATCAGTGAGCGAATTGGCCTTTATGAATATGCGTCCGTCCTGTCCCTTCGAAGACTCACGCCTTATAAGCCGCAGGATACCGCTTTTGAGACCCGATGGAGCTGCAAGAAGAGGCAAATAATCAGTATCCTTGCTGATCCTGTCCTTGCAGATATCCCTGAAAAACCTCGACGCAGCTTTTCCGATCTCTCTGTCGGCAGTTATGAGGGACAGGTCGGTGTAGATCTTTGATGTTTTCTCGTTATAGTTTCCTGTCGAGATCTGCGTTATATACTGCTTTCCGTGATCCTTGCCTTCATCGATAATGATCTGGCACATCTTTGAGTGGACCTTGTACTTTTCGGTCCCGAAGTACACCTTGCATCCGGCGGCAGAGAGTTTATCTGCCCAGGCAAGATTCCTTTCCTCGTCGAATCTGGCACGCAGTTCAAGCACTACTTTTACCTTTTTTCCTGTCCTTGCCGCGTAGATAAGATAGTCCGCTATCCTCGGATTCGCTGCAAGGCGGTAGATCGTGATCCTTATCTCACGTACCTTGGCAGAGAACGAAGATTCTCTCAGTAAACCGAGAAACAGATCCATTGAATCGTCGGGATACGACGAAAGAAGATCTCTGCGCATTACCGCATCCATTATGCTTCCGCTTATAAGTGCAGCCTGATTTCTCTGCACGAGCGGATCATAAGTCAGCTGTTTTCTGAGTTCAGGAGGCAGCTTGCTTTCAAGCTCATCGATGTATCTGAAATCTATACGGGATGTGGTGAACATCATCCTCTCATCGAGATCAAGGCTCCTGGCCAGAAAATCCCTCATTTTAAGAGACAGCCTGCTGTCAGATATGAGTTTGTCAGCCGGAGTCTGTTTGCGGCGCCTTAATATGTCACGCATCTCCCGCGCGGTATTGGCATTGTCCGTATCTCCCGCTGCTTCCGAGTTTCTTGCAATATCCACTTCGTATATTTCAAGAGGCAGAAAAGGCACAAACAGTGTATCGGCAAACATGCGGATTATGTCTTCGGTCAGCACATATCTGAAAGGTTCATTCTGCAGAACAAACAGCGAAGGGATTTCTGCCGAAAAGTCTATAAAGCCAAACTTGTCTTCAAGTTCGGCATCCAGAAGAGTCAGGATATACGGTCTTTCCTCATCCATAGCCGGCAGCGGATCGGATATATCGAGTATCTTTACCCTGATAGCATCCTTTACGTATCCCCTGAAGAAGTCAAAGCACCTTCCCCTGCCTTCTTCGTCAAGCTGCCAGGGCTCAAGTCTGCTGACCCCGGCTTCGTCCAGTTTTTTTTCGACTATGCCGTATGCCATATCCTTTTTGATCAGAAGCCCCGGTATAAGATCATGTATACGCCTGAGCTGCTCTGCGGCAGTCATCCCCGACTTTTCGTCGATCGCGTCATCGCCCTCGCTGTCTTCTCCAAGAAGGCTTCCTACCCTCACTTTGAAGAATTCCTCAAGATTGGAGACGAATATCGCAATAAAACGCAGACGTTCGAAAAGAGGCACTGTTTCATCCAGTGCCTCTTCAAGAATCCGCTCATTATATCTGAGCCATGATATTTCTCTGTTCTGTGTAAAGCCTTCCTCGTAGAGCATTATCTTCTAGGCTTTCTGCCGTCAGACTTGCTGTCAGTGCGCTTTACGTCAGGTCTTTCGAGGTTGATGCGGTTCTGGCTGTCGATCTCAGTAACCTTTACTGTGACGACATCACCGATGTTCATTACATCCTCGACCTTTGCGACTCTGTGGTCAGCCATCTTGGAGATGTGCAGCAGACCTTCCTTGCCAGGCAGGATCTCAAGGAATGCTCCGAATGCCATGATCCTTGTGACCTTACCCTCATAGACCTCGCCTACCTCAACGTCCTTTGTGATAAGCTCGATCTCGTGCTTAGCCTTTTCAGCGCTTTCCTGATCAACTGCATAGATTGCAATGAATCCGACATCATCATCCGAGATATCGATCTTTGCGCCTGTCTCCTCAACGATCCTGTTGACAGTCTTTCCTCCCGGTCCGATGACCAGTCTGATCTTGTCAGGGTCAACTCTCATGCTGATGAATCTAGGAGCGTACGGGCTCATCTCTTCTCTAGGTGCAGGGATCTCTTCGAGCATGTTCTCAAGGATCTTTGCTCTTCCGATCTTAGCCTGGTCGAGAGCCTGCTTGAGGATCTCTCTGTTGAGACCGTGGACCTTGATGTCCATCTGGAGAGCTGTAACGCCGTCAGGAGTACCTGTTACCTTGAAGTCCATGTCGCCAAGGAAGTCTTCCATACCCTGGATATCGGAGAGGATAGCGAACTTGCTTGATCCGTCCTCATTGAATCCCTCGATGAGTCCCATAGCGATTCCGGATACCGGCTTCTTGATAGGAACACCGGCGTCCATCAGAGCGAGTGTGGATCCGCATGTCGAAGCCATCGACGAAGATCCGTTCGAGGACATGACCTCGGAGACGACTCTGATAGCGTAAGGGAATTCCTCTTCGCTAGGAAGTACAGGCAGAAGTGCTCTTTCAGCAAGGGCACCGTGGCCGATCTCTCTTCTTCCAGGTGATCTGCTAGGCTTTGCCTCTCCTGTGCAGTAACCAGGGAAGTTGTACTGATGCATGTATCTCTTTCTTGTCACGTCGTCATCGATGCCGTCGAGGTACTGAGCCTCTGAAAGCGGTGCGAGCGTGCAGACTGAGAGGACCTGAGTCTGGCCTCTCTTGAAGAGTCCCGATCCGTGTGTTCTTGGAAGATATCCCGTCTCGCTCCAGAGAGGTCTGATCTCGTCAGGCTTTCTGTTGTCAGGACGTACGCCCTCTTCGAGGATGCGGCGTCTTACTTCTTCCTTCTTTACGTTGTACAGTACCTCGTCGACCTCAGCCATTCTGTCTTCGAACTCTTCTGCGAAGTGTTCCTTTGTGTCGACAGCGACAGCGTCCATGTTGGCGAGTCTTTCCTGCTTGTCGAATGTGTAGATGGCGTCTACCATCTTCTGTGTAGCATATTCTCTGACAGCTGCGTCTACATCTTCGCCTGCCTTGAATACTACGTAATCCTGCTTTTCCTTACCAACTTCTGCAACGATCTCTTTGATGAATCTGCAGATGTTTTTGATCTCCTCATGACCTGTGAGGATGGCTTCGAGCATCTGGTCTTCAGGAAGTTCCTTTGCTCCTGCTTCGACCATCATGATAGCCTCTTCAGTACCGCAGACTGTGAGGTTGAGGTCAGATACCTGTCTCTGCTCGAATGTAGGGTTGATAACGAAATCTCCGTCGACTCTGCCGACTACTACGCCTGCAGTAGGGCCGTCCCACGGAATGTCAGAGATAGCGATGGCACATGAGGTACCGATAAGGGAAGCTACCTCAGGTGAGCAGTCGTGATCAACCGAAAGAGCTGTAGCTGTAACAACTACGTCATTTCTGTAGCCCTTTGGGAAGAGCGGCCTGAGCGGTCTGTCGATGAGTCTCGATGTAAGAGTCGCCTTGTCGCTCGGACGTCCTTCTCTCTTGATGTATCCGCCCGGGATCTTTCCTACTGCGTAGAGCTTCTCCTCAAAGTTGCATGTCAGAGGGAAGAAATCCACGTCCTGCTTAGGCTCCTTGCTTGCGCAGACTGTGCAGCTGACGACTGTGTCTCCGTACCTTACTGTCGCCTGGCCGTTTGCCTGCTCTGCGAGCTTTCCGATCTCGATCTCGAGCAGTCTGCCGCCGAGAGCCGTTCTGAATGTTCTGTAATCTTCAAATCTACCCATGTTTATTAACAACTCCTTCCTGTTAATTTACTTCTTCGTATGGGTGGTGCTAACTTGCGGGGAATTCCGTATCCCCGAGATACAAGCAAAGCGGGAGGCGTGCTCCCGCTTCATTTAGTGATGAAACTATTTTCTCAGTCCGAGACGGGCTACGAGGCTTCTGTATCTCTCGATGTCTGTTTCTCTGAGGTACTTGAGAAGGTTTCTTCTCTGACCTACCATCTTCAGCAGACCTCTTCTCGAGTGATGGTCCTTATGGTGCTCCTTGAGGTGCTCGTTAAGATCGTTGATCCTGTAAGTGAGGATAGCAACCTGGACCTCAGGGGAACCTGTATCGCCTTCTGCTGTAGCGTACTCTCTGATGATTTCCTGTTTCTTCTCTTTTGTAAGCATAAAAATAAACTCCTTTTCTTACGTTCGCCCGCTCTGCGTAGCCGTCGGAGACACGAACCACTGCGGCGCGGGTATATTGGATAGATGCGGCACAAGTACCGCTGTGTATATGTGAAGCAGTCTCAGACTGCAACGCACGTATATTAACATGAAAGACAGATGTTGTCTATATTTTTTTTCGATACTCCACGGCGTTTTCACAATCCCTTGCGATCTGCGCGAAAAGCTCTTCTTTATCCCTGAATTTGCGCTCTCCGCGGGAGAAGTGATCGAAGCAGACGATGACATCTTTGCCGTATACATCGTCATCAAAATCAAAGATGTTAGTCTCTATCGTCTTTACCGAACTGTCGCTGTTGACGGTAGGATTGATCCCCAGATTTGATACGCTGTCGTACACCCTTCCGTCGATCTTTATGCGGCTGAAGTAAACTCCGTTCGGAGGCAGCATCTGCCTTTTTGATGCCGGGATGTTTATCGTAGGGATGCCCATGCTGGTGCCGAGCCTTTTGCCGTGGCTTACGGTCCCGGAGAACGAATACGGCCTTCCGAGCAGTCTTGCGGTCATCTCCATATTGCCCGTGCTTATCATCTCACGGATGAGCGTCGAACTCACGACATGGCCGTCCAGCATCACAGCATCTCTGATGCTCACGCCTATGCCTGCATTGTCGCATTCTTCCTTCAGCATAGCAGGCTTGCCTTCAGCTCTTGCTCCATAAGTGTAATTGAAGCCGACAGAGACGAATCCTGCATTCAGCTTGCTTACAACGATGCCCTCAAAGAAGTCATGCGCGCGCATCTTCATTACTGTCTCATCGAAAGGCACATTAACGAGGATGTCGAATCCCATCTCTTCTATGAGCTCTTTCTTCTCCTCTTCCGTGCAGATCAGTTTTACAGCGTCAGGATCGCTGTCTTCGCGCTGCAGTATGAAGTTGAACGGATGATTCGAGAAGGTAAAGCAGAGAGACCTGAGCCCCTGCGCTTTAGCAGCGTCAAGAGCCGACTGCATTATCTCGCGGTGTCCGATATGGATACCGTCGAAGTTGCCGAGCGCTACTGCGGTCTTTTCTTCTATTCTCAGATTTTCTAAACTGCTGATTATTTTCATTCTTCTATCTGATCACCTTTGCCGGAACCAGTGAGCCGTTTTCAAGCGTTGCCGTGCCGAGAAAATCGCTGTATCCGCGGCGGTCTGCGTTCTGGGCGTAAACACGGTAGGTGTTTTTGAACCCGGACTCCTGCATGACCCTGAAATTTCCCGGCCATGAACTGTTCCCGTTTAAGAAGGCGGTAACTCTGTTATTGTTAAGCACGATCATTCCCAGCTTTGTAAGCGTTATATCTGCCGGAATGACCAGTTTATCTGCCCTGTCCTCTTCTGCTGCCGCAATGACTTCCTCTATGGTGTGTGAGTCTTCTATTTTAAAGAAGCCTGTTGCTGTCCTGGTTAGAGATGTCATGGCAGCTCCGCATCCGAGCGCGCGGCCGATGTCGTCGCATATGGTGCGGATATAGGTGCCTTTGGAGCATGTGACATCGAATTCCACGATGCCGCGTTCAAGGTCAAGAAAGCTTATCTCATTTCTGCTTATATCGACGTAACGTTTTTTGAGTTCGAAGTCTTTGCCTTCCCTTGCCAGATCATATGCGCGCCTGCCGTCCACCTTCAGAGCTGAATACTTTGGAGGTACCTGGCCTACATGGCCCGTATACGCTTTAAATGCCTCTCTGACAGCTGTTTCGCTGACATTCGAGTGATCATGCGTTTTGAGGACTTCGCCCGTGATATCGAGAGTATCGGTCTCTATGCCGAGCTGCATCGCTGCATGATAGGACTTCATATCAGCATCATAGTATTCGATGATGCGGGTCGCTTTTCCCGTGCAGACAGGCAAAACGCCCGTAGCCATTGGGTCGAGCGTTCCTGTGTGTCCTATTTTCTTTATTTTCAGTACATGCCTCAGCTTTGAACATACATCCTGTGATGTCCATCCTTCGGGCTTGTTGATGTTTATGATACCGTCGGTCATATCCTTCACTTATTCTCCGGCGACGATACAGTTTCTATAAGGACCGGTATGAGAGCTTTTTCAGCCTGCTCGAGATCCATGTCCGTGAATGTGCAGCCTGCCGCAAGTACATGGCCTCCGCCGCCGAATACGGACGCGGCCTTTGCCATGTTTGCGTAGGTCCTTCCCCTGAGGCTTGCTCTTACATTCTGTTCTGTCTCCTTGAACAGGCAGCCGCCTTCGACGCCTTCGATGCTCATTATCTTCTGGATTATGCCGTCTGCCTCATCCATGGTGCATCCGTTCTCTTTAAGAAGTTTCTGCGTGACCTTGCCTACAGCGAGCTTTCCGCCTGCGTAAAAATCAAGGCCGGCGATCACTTCGCTTTCGAGCTTTATGGCCTCCTTCGACCTTCTGTCATAGATGAGAGCCGATATCACCTTTGAATTGAAGCCTTCGATCTTATAAAGGTGTCCTGCGATCTCATGCGAGCGGCTTGTCGTGTTGCTGTGCTGGAAGTTGCCCGTATCAGTTGTGATCGCCGCGAAGATGCAGTTGGCGATGTCGAGAGTTATCTCAGCACCCATGGCACGGATGATATTGTAGGCGATCTCTCCGGCAGCAGCCGATTTAGGCTCTATCCTTAAGAAATCGTATCTTATCTCCTTTGCCTTTGTCGCATGATGATCGATGCATCCCTTCAGCCTGCCGCGGTTCCACGCGTTCTCACGTCCGGCTATGCGGTTCATGCCGTTGCAGTCTACCATCAGTGAAAGCTGGACATCGCTGAGCACACTGTCATCATCTGTGGTGCATCCGCATTCCAGGAAGTCCAGGTTCTTCGGAACAGGCTCGTTTATCATGACATACGCATGCTTGCCAAGCTGCCTGAGCGCAAGACAAAGCGCTGTACACGAACCAAGCGCATCCCCGTCCATATTGATGTGCGGAAAGAGCAGGATGTTGTCGAGGTCCTTCATTATTGTTGCTATGCTTCTGATAGTATCGTTCAATTACTCGTCCTCATTGTTGTACGTAAGAGTATCGATGATGGAATCGATGTGTCTTCCGTAATCCTGCGATGAATCCAGCTTGAAAATAAGCTCGGGAGTGTGTCTCAGTTTGATATCCCTGGAGACCTGCCCTCTTATGGCGCCCTTTGCGCGCTCAAAACCTGCCAGCACTCCGGAGTACACCATCTCCTTGTCTTCGTCTGAAAGACAGACCGGAGAAACGTATATGGTAGCGTAGCTAAGGTCGCGCGTAACTTCGACACCCGTGATGCTTATTATTCTCGATGTAAGAGCGGGATCCTTAGCGCCGTTGATCAGAAATCCGCTGATGCTCTTCTTGATCTCCTCGCTAAGGCGTCCCTGTCTGTATTTAGCCATTTGCTTTTCCTTTATTTGCGTTCAATCTCTACCATTTCGAAGCACTCGATGACGTCATCAGGCTTGATGTCGTTGTACTTTTCGATACCGAGACCGCACTCGTAGCCTGCAGCGACTTCTCTGGCGTCATCCTTGAATCTCTTGAGGGAACTTATTACGCCCTCGTGGATGACGATGCCGTCACGTACAAGTCTGATCTGTGCGTTTCTCTTGACAACGCCCTCGTTGACGTAGCATCCGGCGACGATACCGAGATTAGGTACCTTGAAGGTATCTCTGACAACTGCCTTGCCCAGTACGTTCTCTTTGTACTCAGGATCGAGCATACCCTTCATGGCATCTTGGATCTCGTCGATGATATCGTAGATGACTCTGTAGAGTCTGATCTCGACATCAGCATTCTGAGCCTGGTTTGTAACAGCAGTTGTAGGTCTCACATTGAATCCGATGATGATGGCGTTCGAAGTCTCTGCCAGCATTACGTCAGACTCGTTGATAGTACCTACGCCGCTGTGTACGACGTTGATCTTGACCTCAGGTGTTTCGAGTTTTTCAAGTGATGTGATGATAGCTCCGACAGATCCCTGTACGTCGGCTTTGACGATAAGGTTGAGTTCCTTTGCCTCGCCTTCCTGGATCTGGCTGAAGAGCTTGTCGAGAGTCATGCTGGCGTTCTTTGCCAGAACTTCTTCTCTCATCTTCTCCTTACGGTTAGCTGCGATCTCTCTTGCAGTCTTGTCATCACGTACAGCGTTGAAAGCATCACCGGCAGCAGGTACGTCCGAAAGTCCGAGGATCTCGACAGCTGTTGCAGGACCGGCTTTTCTGATCGGCTTGCCCTTGTCGTCTGTCATGACTCTGATCTTACCCGATGTTGTACCGGCTACGATGCTCTGTCCCGCCTTGAGAGTACCGTTGGATACGAGCAGCGTAGCGACAGGACCCTTTGCCTTGTCGAGTCTTGCCTCGATGACAGTACCCATAGCGAGCCTGTCAGGGTTAGCGCGGAGTTCGAGCATGTCAGCCTGCAGAAGGATCATCTCGAGGAGGTCTGTGATGCCCTCGCCCTTCTTTGCTGATACAGGTACGGAAATGACGTCTCCGCCCCAGTCCTCTACGAGCACGCCGTGTTCCATGAGTTCCTGCTTTACTCTGTCAGGGTTCGCTCCCGGTTTATCCATCTTGTTGATGGCAACGATGATAGGCACGTTCGCAGCCTTTGCGTGGCTGATGGACTCGATGGTCTGAGGCATTACGCCGTCATCGGCCGCAACTACGAGGACCGCGATATCTGTTACCTGGGCACCTCTCGCACGCATAGTAGTGAAGGCCTCGTGTCCCGGTGTGTCGAGGAAGACGATCTTCTTTCCGTTGATCTCGACTTCCGATGCACCGATATGCTGAGTGATACCGCCGGACTCGCCCGCTGTAACGTTTGTATTTCTGATAGCGTCGAGAAGCGATGTCTTACCGTGGTCGACGTGTCCCATTACAGTGATGATAGGAGGACGAGGCTTGAGCTCGCTCTCTGCGTCTTCGTGCATGTCGATGCCGGGTTCTTCGATCTCAGGCTCTTCTTCAGTTACTACGATATGAAGTCCGAGTTCTTCGGCAAGCATCTCGACAGCGTCCTTGTCGAGTGTCTGGTTGATAGTTGCCATTACACCCATCTGCATCATCGACATGATGATCTTGCTGACGCTGATCTCAGCCTGCTCTGAAAGACCGGCTACAGTGATAGGAACTGTGACTGCTACTGTACCTTCAGGCAGAAGCTCCTCAACTGTAGGCTCCTCAACTGTCTTTGTCTTATATTTTCTCTTATGACGCTCCTGCTTCTCGAGTGCAGCCTCGTCATAGACATTGTTGTTTCCTCCGCGGCGTCCTCCCGGACCGTCTTCGCGTCTGTCGAACCTCGACTGTTTATCCTTGTCGCGGTTATCGAAGAACTTCTTGCTCTTGCCCTTGGATGACTTTCCGCCGCCCGCTGCAGGTGCAGGAGCTGCTGACGCACCGCCGCCTGACTGAGGTCTCTTCGGACGCTCGGAACGCTCCGGGCGGTCCTTGCGGTCCTTATGTCCCTCGTCACGGTTCTTCGAAGGCTTCCTTCTTTCTCCGTCAGATGATGCAGCATTCTGCTTTCTCTGCTCGCGAAGTTTCTTCTTCTGTTCCTCAGCCTTCTTCCTTTCGGTCTCGGCATCGGATATCTTTTTGAAGCGCATAGGCTTGCCCGGAGCATTTACATACTCTTCTTCTGGCTCCTTCTTTGGCTCAGGCTTCTTCTCAGGCTCTGCTGCTTTCGGAGCTTCAGCTGCTTTCTCAGGCTCCTTCTTTGCTTCAGACTCTGCCTTAGGTTCTTCTTTTGCCTCAGGAACAGTTTCAGCCTTTGGTTCATGTTCTGCTGCAGGTTTTTCCTCAGCAGCCTCAGCCTTTGCAGGAGCAGGTTCTGCAGCCTTGACAGCCTCAGGTTCCGCAGCCTTCGGCTCTTCTGCCACAGGTTTTTCAGCTTCAGGAACCTTTGCTTCTTCCTTTGCAGGCTCTTCCTCAGGCACTGCAGGCTTCTTAGGAATGACCGGCTTTCCTGCAGGCGGCTTTGGCTTTACGCCTTCTTTGTGCACAACAGGAACAGCCTTGATCTTAGGCTTGTTTCCTCCTGACTGTGCCGATGAAGAAGTCCCTCTCATCATATTGATGGATCTTACCAGTCTATCTGCGTCCTGATCTTCAACGGAAGACCTGGCAGAGCTGATGGCAATACCCATCTTATCTGCGTAGCCCTTGAGCTCCTGAAAGCTTATATCAAGCTCTTTGGTCAGTTCGCTAACTTTCTTTGGCATCTGTACCTCCTTGGAGATTATCGAGTGCCTGCCCGATAACCTTTCTGATTTCTGTCTCGTCTAGATTCTGTCTGCAGACGCGGTTGAATGCCTTGCGCTTTACAGCATCTTCGGCACACTTTGCGTCTCTGCAGAGATAAAAGCCTCTTCCGTCACGTTTTCCGTTCTCATCCGCGGCTACCGCCTTGCCGTCAAACGTGAACCTTATAAGTTCATCCTGAGGCTTTGACTCCCTGCACGCGATGCATCTACGCATCGGCTTCAGTGTCTGGTGTCTCCTCAATTTCAGTGACCTCCTCAGCAGCGACCGGCTCATCGGAATCTTCATACTCATCAAACGCGAATCCCATCTCTTCGAGCTGGTCATGGCTCTTGATGTCGATCTTCCAACCGCTGACTCTTGCTGCGAGTCTTACGTTCTGGCCTTCGCGGCCGATAGCGAGTGAAAGCTGCTGCTCAGGTACTACAGCTGTAGCAGCCTTCTCATCTTCATTTATGTAAACGCCCTCGACTATCGCAGGTCTGAGAACATTGCTGATAAGAACTGCAGGATCCTCGTCCCATACGATGATGTCTATCTTTTCGCCGAAGAGCTCGTCTGCGATGTTCTGAACTCTTGCGCCTCTGTTTCCTACGCATGCTCCTACAGGATCTACGTTAGGATCGTGTGAGTAAACTGCGATCTTTGTGCGCGAACCCGCCTCACGGGCTGTTCCCTTGATCTCGACAGTTCCGTCTGCGATCTCAGGGATCTCGAGCTCAAAGAGGCCTCTTACCAGTCCCGGATGAGATCTCGAGAGGAGGACCTGAGGTCCCTTGTTCTCTTTCTTTACATCCATAACATAGACCTTGATGCGGTCTCCCGGCTTGAAGCTCTCTGTGCGGACCTGTTCGGAAGCAGGAACGCGTCCCTCGGTGCGTCCGAGAGAAATGAGCATCGTTCCGTTGCTGATCCTTTCGACCTTACCGGTAACGATAGTTCCCTTCTTCTCGATGAACTCGTTATATGAATTTGTACGCTCAGCTTCTCTGTTCTTCTGTACAAAGACCTGCTTTGCGCCCTGTGCGGCTATCCTGTTGAAGTCCTTAGGGTCGATCTCGTATTCTACGACATCGCCTATCTCATAACCATCATAGATCTCTTTTGCATCTTCAAGGGAGATCTGTGTCATGTCGTCCTCGACTTCCTCAACGACCTCCATGCCCATGTATACAGTGACATTGCCTTCAGTCATGTCAACGTCTACTCTAACATTGGACGCTCCGTAATTCTTCCTGTATGCATTCTCAATAGAGTCCTTGATAGCTCCGATGATCTCTTCTTCCGAAAGATTCTTCTCTTTTCTGAGATCTGCAAATGCATCGAGAAATTCCTTGCTCATTGTCTCCTCCTAATACTAGAAAATCACTGCTAAATTGATTTTTGATATTTTATCGGCAGGTATCGCAAGCTCACCTGCAGCTGTTTCAACTGTCACTACACCATCCTGTTTCCCCTTCAGGATGCCTTCGTGTTCTTTGCTGCCGTTGATCTGCTCATATGTCCTGACCTCGACTGCTCTGCCCGCAAAACGGGTAAAGTCGGATTCCTTTATAAGCTCCCTGTCCAGTCCGGCCGAGCCGACTTCGAGGTTGTAGCTTCTGTCTATGAAATCATCCGCGTCGAGCGCGTCGCTCAGCCAGCTGTTCACCTTTTCGCACTCATCGATGCTGACATATTCGTTCTCAGCACCTTCCGGCTTTTCAAGAGAGATCCTCAGTATCCACGAAGGACCTTCCTTCTTGTACTCAGCCTTGTAGAGCTCAAGTTCATTCTCCGCCAGAAAAGGCTCCAGCAGCACGGCAACTCTGCCTGTAACATCTTCTTTTGCCATATCCTTACCGCCAAAAAACGTCATACATAAGCGAAAGAGTGGGAGTCCCCACTCTTTCGAAAGTTAACTTACTCTGCACTTATACCACTAAAGTGCTGTAATTGCAAGGTTTTTTTATCCTGCCGGTGCAGGAGCAGGTGTCGCTGCCGGATTTCCGGTATTATCCACCGCATTTGGATCAGGCTCAGCCGTGCTGCTGTGATCGGCTTTTTCTTCCTTCTTCGGTGCCGGAGGATCAGGCGGCTGTGTGCCCTTAGTATAGAGCTCGCCGTTCTTTGCGATCACGTTGCTCGGTCTTTCCTTGTACTCACCGCCCTTTGCTCTCTTTACGTTGCCCATGATCTTGCCCCAGAGAGCGGCTGCCTTATCGGACATTGCATCAAGTTCTGCGTTGTCGTCAGTACCTATCCACAGAGCAGCTGAGTAATTGGCAGTGAATCCGTCAAACCAGATGTCCCAGGTCTCGTCTGTCGTTCCGGTCTTTCCGCCGACCTTCTCGCCCTTTATCGCGGCATTGCCTGCGATACCGTCGGATACTACAGTCTGAAGTACGTCAGTCATGATATATGCAACGCCTTCATTCAGGACCTCTGTCTCAACAGACTTTCCTTCAAGAAGTACGTTTCCGTCTCTGTCAGTGACCTTCGTGTAACATATTCCGGAATTATGGACTCCTCCGTTAGGGAATACCGCGTATGCAAGCGCCATATCCAGAGGTGTGACTCCTTCGCTCATGGCTCCGAGTCCCAGAGCGGCAAGGTTGACATCGTTGACCGGCTGTGATGTATCATCTATCGCCGTCGTGATACCGAACTTCTTTACCATGTCCATGGAGTACTCAACTCCGACCTGCGCGAGGATCTTGACTGCACAGGTGTTGATCGACAGCTGTATAGCCTGTCTGAACGTCTTGTAGCCGGTGTACGATCTGCTGAAGTTCTGAGGCCAGGTCTTGCCGTTTACCTTCATCTTTTCATCAGTGACTCCGGAGCTGGCAGTGATGTAATTGCCCCAGTTCTTTGTTCCCTGCTTGTCATAGCCGGTATCCTTGAAGTCGAACTTCTTGCCTTCTTTTTCATACTCATAGCTCTTCTGGAGAGCCGGAGCATATACTGCGATAGGCTTTATGGATGATCCCGGCTGACGCGGGCTTGTAGCTCTGTTGAAGAGTTTCTCTCCGTCAGCGTTTCTTGTACCGACCATGGCTTTTATCTGGCCGGTGCCGACCTCGGTTATTACCATAGCGGCTTCGACATTTGATCCTTCTCTCAGTGAAGACGGGAAGTTGGATTTCTTCTTGAACTGCTTTACTACAGCCTTCTGTGCCTGTGAGTCCATAGTCGAATAGATCTCAAGGCCCTTGGAGTATATCATGTTTGTAGCCTGGATCTCATCCATTCCGTACTGGGTCATAAGATCGTTCTTGACTGTTTCTAGAAGGTAATCCTTGAACGCCGAGTTTGCGCTCGACATGCTGGCTCCGCCGGGATTGATGAATTCAGGCAGCGGCTTCTTTGCCGCATCGGCTTCTTCCTGCGTGATGTATCCCTGCTCAGCCATCAAATCGAGGACAAGATAACGTCTGCTTTGTGAAACATCATTCGCGTACAGACCATCTCCGAGATCCGTTGTCGTCTCTGCGTCATCGCCCTCTTCCATGAGGAGCGCGTATACACCCGGAGCCTGCGGAAGTGCTGCAAGAGCCGCGCACTGTTCAAGCGTCAGATCTTCGACTGAAACACCGAAGTACTTCTTGGCTGCGGTATCGACTCCGTAGCAGCCGTAGCCGAGATAGATGGTATTGAGGTAAGCTGTCAGGATATCTTCCTTGCTCAGTTCCTCTTCTATCACGTGAGCATAGTACATCTCGATTATCTTTCTCTTGATGGACCTTATGCTCTTTTCCTCAGGCAGGAATACGTTTCTGGCAAGCTGCTGGGTTATCGTACTTGTACCGCTGATCTCTCCGCCGCCTGTCAGGGAGTTGTAAATAGCTCCGAAAATTCTCTTTATGTTATATCCCTTATGCGTCCAGAAGGTCTTGTCTTCTATCGCTATGAACGCATTCTTGAGGTTGTCCGGGAACTGCTCGTATTTAGCGATCTCGCGGTTCTCGGAATAGTAGATGTCGTCTGTGAGCTCTCCCTGGTCATCATATATGTGCGTGCTGACTTCCAGAGTGTTGTAAATCTGATCAGGGTGGATCGTCGGAGCCCTTGCTATGGTTATCGCTGCATAGGCGCCTCCCACGATACCTCCGACTATCATCAGGGCCAGCAGTATCTCAAGGATCGAAAGTATCCATCTGTACTTGCCTCTCGGCTTTATCTTCTTAAAGGCTTTTTTTGCGCCCTTTCCTGCCTGTCCCTTCGCAGGCTTTTTGATGGTCTTTGCCTTTTTGATGACAGTCTGCTTCAGACCCTGTTTCGGTTTCTGGGTCTTCTTTCCGCTTCCGGAATTGCCGGTCTTTTTAGCAGGCGCTTTCGATGGAGCTTTCGCCGGAGCATTGCTGCCGCTCTTAGCGGTCTTTGCTGCCTCAGCCGCTTTTTCTTTCTCCATCTGAGCTTTCTTTTCCGCAGCAGCGGCGCGTGCATTCTTAGCCGCTTCCTTTCCTTCTGCGTACTTTTTCTTTATGAACTTTCCGGCCGAGCTCATCTTTGCGGAGATAGCCGCATTGATCTGAGCCATCGCGTCGGTCTCAGGTTCTTCAGGTTTTACTGCAGGGACTTCCGATGTGAGTCTGTAATCCTCAGGGAGTCCGTAATGCTTTTCTTCTTTTGGAAGATCAGCCTTTGCTTCAGGCTGGGCCGGTTTTACTTCCCTGTGGACTGTTCTGCGCTGTTCCTCGGCTTTCTTCCCTGCTCCCGGTTTATTATCAAAACTGAAATCAAGCGAAGCCGGCTCCGGCCTGCGCCCCATGTTTGCGGAGGCGTTGCGGGAGTCCTGCATCACTCGTCTTTCCTTATTGTCGTTATTGTTGTTGAAATTATCTGTTGCCAATTTTCCCTGCCTTTATGCTGTTCATGCCATAATAAAACACGGAATATTTTACTTCCGTGTAATATTAGCACAAAATGTTGTCATTGACGCAAGTTATGACGCTATATTTAGATTAAGATGTATTAAGATTTCTTCTTGTCTTCTCACAGCTTTTCAGCGGCTCAGCATGCGCATCGAATTGAGTATGCATATGACCGCAACACCTACGTCTGCAAAGACTGCCACCCACATATTGGCGATGCCGGCAGCACCGAGAGCAAGGCAGAGGAATTTTACAACGAGAGCAAAGACTATGTTCTGCTTGGAGATCCCCAGGGTCTTGCGGGCGACCGCGATCACCTTTGGTATCCTCTTGAGGTCATCATCCATGATAACGACATCGGCGGCCTCTATCGCGGCGTCAGATCCGAGTGAGCCCATAGCTATTCCAACGTCGGATACTGAGAGCACCGGGGCGTCATTTATGCCGTCTCCCGCAAAGGCGACTCTGCCGCGCTTCCTGTCTCCGTTTCCGGCCTGGGCTCTGAGTCTTTCTATGATCTCCTCTACGGCTTTTACCTTATCCTGCGGCAGAAGTCCCGATCTCCAGTCTGTTATGCCGAGCGAGGCAGCGACTGAGGATGCGACATCTTCCGAATCACCGGTAAGCATAACTACGTTCTTTACACCGGCCTTCTTTATTTCAGATATAGCTTCCTTTGCTCCTGCCTTAGGAGCATCTGCGACTACGATGGTGCCGATATACTTTCCGTTTTTGCCTACGAAGCAATCAGTACCGGCTATATCTGCTGCAGCTTCAGGTATCTCTATTCCTTCGCTTTCAAAGAAACTCCTGTTTCCTACTGTGATGCGCTCACGTCCTGCCGATGCAGTGACTCCCTTTCCCGGGGTCACGAGAAGATCCTTGATTTTAGACTGTGCGATTGGATCTTCGCAGGCTTCGCATATAGCAGCAGCTATAGGATGCGTCGAACCGGTCTCTGCAGCCGCTGCATATCTTAAGACTTCATTCGTATCATAGCCCTTTGCGGCTTCTACCATGGCAACTTTGAACTTTCCCTCTGTAAGGGTGCCGGTCTTATCCGAAACGAGCGTGTCTATATTTGCCATGAGTTCAAGATAGTTTGATCCTTTGACGAGCACGCCGTTCCTCGAAGCCGCGCCTATGCCTCCGAAGAATGCGAGAGGCACCGAGATCACCAGAGCGCACGGACAGGATATTACCAGGAAAGTGCACGCCCTCAGCACCCAGTCACCGAATTCCGCGGCAAAATGTCCGGAAAGAAGCGGCGGAACAAACGCCAGTATGACCGCGGCTATAACGACAGCCGGAGTGTAATAGTGAGCGAATCTTGTGATGAAGTTTTCAGTCACCGACTTCTTTGATGAAGCCTCCTCAACGAGTTCGAGTATCTGTGACACTGTGCAGTCGTCATACTCTTTCTCTGCCCTTATCTTGAGCAGGCTTTCTCCGTTGATGCATCCGGATATCACCTGCGAGCCTTCGCTGACCGGTCTCGGAACGGATTCACCGGTAAGAGCGGATGTGTTCACAAGACCGCTTCCCTCTGTTACCGTACCGTCGGTCGGGATCTTCTCTCCCGGTTTGATGACCAGAATGTCTCCGACTTCTATATCATCAGGGTCAATGGTCTCCACGGAACCATCCTCAGACTCGCGGTTTGCGAAATCGGGAGCTATGCTCATCAGATCGGTGATGGCTCCTCTGGACTTGCCTACAGCGTATCCCTGGAAGAACTCTCCTATCTGATAAAAGAGCATTACAGCGACAGCCTCGCCGAATTCTCCGCATCCGAACGCTCCCACGGTGGCGACCGTCATCAGAAAACTCTCGTCAAAGAGCTGGCGGTTCTTTATGCCGATAAAGCATTTGCGCACAACGTCCTGCCCTACGATGAAGTACGGCACCAGATATAGTGCCAGCATGAGCCACCTGCCGGCTCCCTCTTCGGGGAATACGCCGGTATGCTCCGCGATCATCATAGCAACAAAGAGGACGAATGCTATGCCTATGCGTTTTAATTCTTTTTTCTGCTTCTTTGTGAATCTATCCATTACAGCACGACCTGGCAGTCAGGCTCTACTTTTGCGATGCACTTTACTGCTTCCTGAACGACCTGATCAAAAACAGCATCGTCAGCATCTATCATCATCTTCTGGGTCATGAAGCTTACAGAAGCATCGTTGACTCCGTCAAGTTTCTTGATGGCTTCTTCCATCTTAGCAGCGCAGTTTGCGCAGTCGAGATCGATGAGTTTGAATTTCTTTTTCATTTTGTGTTCCTCCGTTTACTCTTCGATGTGCTCCTTGCCCATCGCGATGATAGTCTTTACATGATCGTCATCAAGGGCATAATAGACAGCCTTGCCGTCGCGGCGGCTCTTAATGAGCTTGCCGGTGCGGAGAGCCTTGAGCTGATGCGATACCGCGGACTGGTTCATCTCTATGTCTTCGCAGATCTCACTTACGTTCTTTTCTCCGTCAAACAGATCGTAAAGGATCTTGATCCTTGTGGAATCGGCGAACATCTTGAAAAGATCGGCCAGTTCGAGCAGTTCTTCTTCGCTCATGTCCTTCAGTTTGTACTCGTCCATTCTGTCCCCCTTTCTGAAATCATGAATAGTCTGGAATGCATCGTCTTTCATAAAAAGAAAAACATATGCTGCTATATTCATATGAATATATTAGCATATGTTCATTATAAGTCAATGGGTTTTTATAAAATCGTGTTTCCTTTTTCCGGAGTTCAGTCTTCGAAGCCGCTCCACACAGGGATCCCTGTATAGACTTTCGCCTCTTCTTCACCTCTCAGGACTCTCAGAGCTCCTGCAGCCATGGCCTCATGTTCGACCTCTCCCGGATAGAAGAATACCGGAGCGATCCATCTGCAGTGCTCGTCTATATAAGCGCAAAGGTCATCGAATCTGAGAAGGCCTCCGCCGCAGAGTATCGCATCTACGTGTCCCGACAGCGCAGCTGCCATTGATCCAATGCTCTTGCAGATGTTGTAGCACATCGCGTTCCATACGCGTACGGCCTTAGGGTCGCCCGCCTTCACCATCTCATGCACTTTATCTGAATTGGAAGTGCCGAAATGGCTCACAAAGCCTCCTGCCCTGGTGCAGGCATCGCCTACATAAAGCTCACTGCCTTCCCCGCCTTCACCGAAGTATTCTACGGCAAGCTGCACAGGCAGAGCTCCGGTGCGGGTCGGTGTGAATGGTCCTTCGCCCCAGGCATTGTTTGTACCGTCGATCATTTTCCCATGTCTGTGGGCAGATATCGACATGCCTCCGTCTATGTGGCATACGATGAGATCTGAGTCTTCATACTTCATGCCGTGCGTCCTGCAGTGAAGTCTGGCCGTGCCCTTCAGATTGAGTACATGCAGGCTGGACCCCCTGTAGAGACCGTCCATGCCGGTTATGCGTGCCTCGTCGGTGAATTCATCGACTTTCGGGCTGTCGACCATGAAGACGCGTCCGCCGTATTCAGCAGCTATCTCGCGGGCAAGCAGTATGCCCAGATTGGCCGGGTGGTCCACGCCGGTGACCATGTTTCTGGTGTCTTCCACCATTTTGTCGTTCACTTCATATGTGCCGCCGAGGACGGAAGCGGTGCTCCCTCCGCGCCCCACTACAGCATCTATTCCGTGAAGGTCTATATCGTTCTCCTTCAGAAAATCCATTATCATGCGCTTTCTGAAATCGAGCTGGTCAAAGACCCTGCCGAACTGTGCGAGTTCCGGCGCATCATGAAAGATATTTGCTTCATGGACTTTTACGTCGTCCTCAAAATAGGCAAGCTTTGTGGATGTCGATCCCGGATTTATGACGAATATTCTGTAACTCATCCCGCTCCTTTTCAATTGCATCTGCGCTCATCCTACAGATCGAAGATGCTGATCTGCGCCGACTCAGGCAGTCCTTCGAACAGACCGTGCTTTTTAAGATCCTCTATGTTTGTGCCCGTGAGCCTTGTTCTTGAACGAACGTCGTCAAGAGTGCTGAAAGGCTTATCCGCATAAGCGGCCGTAAGTGACTCAGCAGCCGTATCTCCTATTCCGTTTACGGCATTGAACGGAAGCATTATCTTTCCGTCGACGACCGAGAACCTGCAGGCCTCAGCGACTCCGAGGACAGGTTCCGCAAAGCCGTAACCTCTTGAGAACGCTTCATACATTACCTCGTATACGGTCAGCTGTTCCTTCTGCTTCGCTGTGGCAGCATTGCCGAGCTTTTCTATCTCATCCATCCTGGCTTCGACAGCAGGTATGCCCGACATGATTATATCGGCATCGAAGTTGTCGACCTTCGAAGTGAACCAGGCCGCGTAGAACGCCTCAGGATAGTACACCTTGAACCACGCCATTCTTATGGACATCATTACGTAAGCCGCCGCATGTGCTCTCGGGAACATGTACTCCAGAGTCTCGCAGGACCAGATGTACCAGTCAGGCACGCCGTGATCCTTCATCATCTGGAGCTGCTCTTCGCTCAGTACCCTGTTCTTACGGACTATCTCCATTATCTTGAAGGCGTCGCCGTTAGGCAGGCCCTTGCTGATAAGGAAGTTCATGATATCGTCGCGGCAGGATATTACCTCATCGATGGTGGCCGTACCGTTTCTCAGGAGTTCCTGCGCGTTGCCTGTCCATACGGCAGTTCCGTGTGAGAATCCCGACATCTTGATAAGCGCGGATACTGTAGTCGGATGGATGTCATCAAGCATCTGACGTGTGAAGTTTGTTCCGAATTCAGGGATGGCGTAAGTACCATGCACGAATCTGTAGTTCTCGTTCTTTATGTTGAGCGCATCAAGCGAAGTGAAGATGCTGATGGTCTTTTTGTCATCGAGCGGGATGTTCATAGGATCCACGCCTGTCATGACCTGAAGATGCCTTATGAGCTGAGGCACATCGTGTCCCAGGATATCCAGTTTGAGAAGGTTCTCATCGATCTTGTGATAATCGAAGTGCGTCGTTATCACGTCGGTGTCCCTCTTGTTTGCCGGCTTCTGTATAGGGCAGAACTCATATATCTCGTGGTCATCAGGCACTACGATGATGCCGCCCGGGTGCTGGCCGGTCGTACGCTTTACGCCCGTGCATCCCTTCACCAGATAATCTATGTCGTATTTATTTGCGCTTATATGGTTTTCTTCGATGTAGTGCTTTACATATCCGAAAGCCGTCTTGTCAGCGATGGTCGCAACCGTACCCGCCTTATATACATTCTTTTCGCCGAAGATCTCGCCTACATAGCGGTGAGCCACAGGCTGGTATTCACCGGCGAAGTTAAGGTCTATATCAGGCTCCTTGTCGCCCTTGAATCCGAGGAATGTGGCAAACGGGATGTTGAGGCCTTCCTTGCGCATGCGGGCGCCGCACGCCGGACATTTCTTTTCCGGCATGTCGTAGCCGACATCATATTTGCCCGGCTCGTCAGACCATTCAAAATGCTTGCACTCCAGGCAAATATAGTGCGGCGCCAAAGGATTTACTTCAGTTATCCCCGCCATCGTGGCGGCAAATGAAGAACCTACGGATCCTCTGGAACCTACAAGATATCCGTCCCGGTTGGATTTCTGTACAAGCATCTGAGCCGCTATGTACATGACCGCGTAGCCGTTGCCTATAATGGAACTCAGCTCGGTCTCGAGCCTCTCCTCTATCTCAGGCGGCAGAGGGTCACCGTAGATCGAGTGCGCCTTCTCGTAGCAGCTGTTTCTGAGCTGGTCCTCAGCACCTTCGATCTTAGGCGGGAATTTGCCCTTAGGTACAGGAAGCACATCCTCTACCATGTCCGCGATCTTATTCGTATTTGTGATTACTATCTCTTCTGCCCTGTCGCCGAGGTATTCAAATTCCTTCATCATCTCGTCTGTCGTCCTGAGATAGAGCGAATCCGAAGGAGTATCCCTGAATCCGATACCAGACATGATGATGTTTCTGTATATCGAAGCCTCCTGCGAAGGATAGTGGGAGTCGGTGGTCGCCACCGTTATCTTTCCGAGCCTGTCTCCGCATGCGATTATCCTGAGGTTGTTGCGGATGAGATCGTTCTCATCCCTTGCCGTCCCGTCTTCGATCATGAAGCGGTTGTTTCCGAGCGGCTGTATCTCAAGATAGTCATAATAAGATGCGATCCTGTCGAGCTCGTCATCACCGGCGCCTCTTACTATCGCCTGGTAAAGCTCTCCCGCCTCGCAGGCAGAACCGATGATCAGTCCTTCCCTGTGAGCCTCAAGCACGGAACGCGGTATCCTCGGTCTCTTATAGAAATAGTCTATATGCGAAAGACTGACCAGCTTGTAGATGTTCTTAAGGCCGGTCTGGTTTTTCGCCAGGATTATTATGTGATATGTACGGTTCTTCTTGATGTCGATGCTTCCGTCTTCAGCCCAGGCGTCCTCGTCAGGATAAAGATAGCCCTCGACTCCGTAGATGATCTTTATAGGGCGTCCGGCCTTGGCCTGCTTGCCCGCTTCCTTGGCGGCATCCGGGAAAGCCTGCACGACACCATGGTCGGTGATCGCGACAGCCGGCTGGCCCCAGTACGCAGCCTTCTTTACTATATCTTTGACCTCATTGAAGCCGTCATTGTCGCTCATCTTTGTGTGGCAGTGAAGCTCTACCCTGCGTCCGTTCGGATAGGTATCTTCCTTGAGTCTCTTCTCTACCTTCTTGAGCGCGAGGCACATCATGAGGTTCTCGTGTTCATATGTGTCGTATTCTATGCTGCCGCGGGCTCTTACCATATCGCCCTCCGACAGATTCTCCTGGATCTCCTTGAGCTTGTCTTCAGAGATGAATGCCTTCATCCCGAAGGTCCTTACTTCTGAAGCAATGAGGATGGTAATTAGCTGGCGGCCGCTCTTGATAGGCATGGAATCGATCTTGAATACCTCGCCCTCGATGACCGGCTTTTCCTTGCTGCCCACAAGTCCCGCAAGCTCGCCGTAGGATACGGGCTCATCGCTGAAGTCGCTTCCCATGAGGACAAGCTCTCCGGCCCTGTTGGTGAATGCAGGCTTGTCCTTTTTGCTCTGCCTGCCGCTCCAGCCGCCTCCGCCGCCACTGTTTCCGTTATAAGAAGCACCGGAAGCCGTGCTGTCATCATAGTCTGAGTGCTGAGGCAGCCTGACTCCCGTATATGTGTAATTGACACGTACTCTTCCGACAGATGCTATCTTTGCCGCGATCCTCTTCTTCATGAGATTCTCGGTCTTTTTAGGCATCACAAAATTGAGCTTGGCGTCTATGCTGAGCGCCACGCTCGATCCGCCGCCCATGCGGGATACAGACACATTGGTTATCTCGATATCTATATCCCGGGCGTCCCTGCCGCTTGCTTCCTTAAGCTCTTCGGCAGTAAGAATGTCTTCTGAGAGCTTTATCATCTAGTCGTTTGCCACTAATTCTATAAGTCTGTCGATCAGCATATCCTCGCTGACCTTTTCAATTATCTCGCCATGGCTGAAAACAAGGCCCTCGCCCTTGCCTCCGGCGATACCGTAGTCAGCCTCACGGCTCTCTCCCGGCCCGTTTACCGCGCAGCCCATGACTGCTATCTTGAGTGGTCTCCTGCCTTCTTCAGCGCGCTTCTGCGCTATAGGCATGAGCCTTTCTTCAGCTTCGTTCGCAAGACCGATAAGATCGACTTCGGTCCTTCCGCATGTTGGACAGGATACGACATCTATCGCCTTCTCCCTGAGTCCTACAGTCTCGAGGATGCGCCTTGCAAGCAGGACCTCCTCGACAGGATCGTCGGTAAGCGAGACTCTCATGGTGTCGCCTATACCCGCTAGGAGCAGCGAGCCTATTCCTATCGCCGACTTGAGTTCTCCGTTCCTCGGAGTGCCCGATTCGGTAATGCCGATATGTATAGCCGCGTCTGTGAGTTCCTTTAGTTTGAGATGCGCGTCATAGTTCATGCGCACATTCGAAGACTTTATGGACACGACAAGCTTGTCATAGCCGAGATCCTCGATGTACCTGACCATGCCCGCTCCGCTCTCAGCAAGAGCGTCTGCAGTGACACCGCCGTATTTCTCGATAAGATCCTTCTGCAGGGATCCCGAGTTCACTCCCACGCGGATCGGGATATCGTGCTCTCTCGCCTTATCGACAACAGCCTTCACCCTGTCTGCGCTTCCGATATTTCCCGGATTGATCCTTATCTTGTCTGCTCCCGCGTCGATCGCTGCAAGAGCAAGCTTATAGTCAAAATGTATGTCAGCTACAAGAGGGACGGAGGTCAGTTTCTTTGCGCGTCCAAGCGACTCCGCAGCCTGCATGTCGGGGATCGCGCACCTTACTATCTGGCAGCCGGCATCAGCGAGCTCGTCTATCTGCCTTACAAGCGCAGCTGTGTCCCTTGTATCCACATTTGTCATCGACTGTATCGATACCGGCGCGCCGCCTCCGATGGCAACGTCGCCGCAATAAACCATTTTCGACATCGTTTCTCCTTTAGCCAAAAAGATTCTTTACATCGTTCATAGTTATGAGCACAAAGAGTGCAAGAAGCAATACCATTCCTGCCACAGTTGCCTTGTACTCCATATCGTCATTGATGCGTCCGCCCGAGATTATCTTCAGGATAATAAAGAAGATCTTTCCTCCGTCGAGTCCCGGTATTGGCAGCAGATTGAAAAGCGCCAGGTTGAGGCTGACGAGCGCGAGCAGCGTCAGGTATGAAGCAAACCCGTAATCCGATGCCTGGTCCACTACTCTTACAAGGCCCACCGGTCCTGCCACTTCGTCCATTCCGGCCTGCCCGGTAAACAGCATCTTAAAACCTTCGATCATCGCGGTGCTGAGTTCCCACATAGCTGAAGGCGCCCTTCTGACGCACTCCCAGACATTCCTGGTGACCCCGGCGCTGATGCCTATCATATAGCTCTTGTATTCATCGTTATATTCAGGCACTACGGAGACTGTTTCTGTCTCGCTTCCGCGTTTGTATGTGATCTCAATGCTTCCGCTTCCGTTATAAGAGCCTATGCCGTCGGAAACAGCTTCCCATGTGTCTGTCTTTTCACCGTTGATCATTACGATCGTATCTCCTTCGCGGAGACCGGCTGCGGCAGCAGGCGAATCCGGAAGTACCGATCCGAGCGAATTGGTCACCACGCCGGACACACAAAGCGCTATGGTCACCGCAACGAATGCGATGATCACATTCATCGTTACTCCGGCAAGCAGTATTGCTATCTTCTGCGGATAAGATTTGGAAGAATACGAAGTCTCGCTGTCAACAGCCTCCTCTTCTCCTTCCATCATGCAGTAGCCTCCGAGCGGCAGAAGTCTTACCGAGTACTGGGTATCTCCCTTCTTCTTTTTGAAGATGAGAGGTCCCATTCCTACCGAGAACTCGAGTATCTTGACTCCGCACCATCTTGCCACTGTCATATGTCCCCACTCGTGCGGGATTATCAGCACGAGCAGCATAACAACAAACAAAATTGCAGTTTTCACTATCCTTAGTCTCCCGTTTTATCTGAATGAATCGCGAGTTAATCTGCGCGCTTCGTTATCTATAGCAAGTATCTCTTCGACCGATGAAGGTTCGCTGTGATCATAGACCTGCATTACCTTGTCGATGGTCTCAGGGATATCGAGGAATCCGATCTTACCTGCCAGGAACATCGCGACGAGTTCTTCATTCGCTCCGTTCATGACTACCGGGGCGCTTCCGCCCTCTCTGAGAGCGTCATAAGCAAGGTCGATGCATCTGAATACCCTGCGGTCAGGTTTTTCAAAAGTGAGTGACGCACCTGTTGTAAAGAAGTCGAGGCTTCCGTCAGATGCGCGGTGCTCATCGATGCCGTCAAAGTCTTCGAGAAGCCTGAGCCTGTCCGGATAATTGAGGGCCAGACCGATAGGGATCTTCATATCAGGAAGTCCCATCTGCGCTATCACGGAGCCGTCCATGAATTCGACCATCGAATGAACTATGCTCTGAGGATGAACATGAACATCTATCTTTTCTGCCGGAACATCAAAGAGCCATCTGGCTTCAATGACTTCGAGGCCTTTGTTCATCATCGTCGCAGAGTCTATCGTGATCTTCGATCCCATCTTCCACTTCGGATGATTGAGAGCCTGCTCTACGGTGACGCCCTTCATCGACTCATAGCTGCGGCCTCTGAAAGGTCCGCCCGACGCCGTGAGAAGGATGCGGCGGAGAGGTCTTCCGTCATGCTCAGCCGGATCCCTGTACGCGCGGCCGCAGGCACTTCCGCCGTTGCCTTCAAGGCACTGGAAGATAGCGCTGTGTTCGCTGTCTACAGGCAGGAGCCTTACTCCCTTTTCACGGCAAAGATCGGTCACCAGCTTTCCGCCTGCAACGAGAGTCTCCTTATTAGCGAGAGCTATATCCCTGCCGCGGCTTATCGCTTGATATGTAGGCGCAAGGCCGCTTATTCCCATAAGCGAGTTCAGGACTATATCGCAGTCCATCGACGCGATCTGAACGAGACCTTTGTCTCCATAGCAGACTTCAATGCCCGGAAACTCAGCCTTCACTCTTGCGGCGTCAGCCTCATTTCCCACGCATACAGCCTCAGGTGAAAACTCCTTCACCTGTTCGATGAGGTCATCGACACGGCTTCTGCAGGTAAGGCCCACAGCCCTGAATTTTTCCTTGTTATTCCTGATTATCTCAAGAGCCTGGGTCCCGATGGAGCCCGTGCTCCCCATTATCAATACTTTTTTCATGATCCTATATGTTAAGTATTCCCGTAAGCGCACAGATGGCGTAGTAAACGACAGGAGCTACAAAGATAACGCTGTCGAATCTGTCCATGATGCCGCCGTGTCCCGGTATCAGCTTGCCGTAGTCCTTGATGCCCATCTTTCTCTTGAACATCGAGGCTGTAAGATCTCCGGCCATTCCGGCAGCTCCGCCCACAAGTCCGAGGACGAGGCAGACCAGAGCCATCTCTCTCATGAAAATGAATCCGAAGAGCCACGACAGAAGAGAACTTCCGGCAAGTCCGCCGACAGCGCCTTCGATCGTCTTTTTAGGGCTCAGGTTCGGAGCCATCTTATGCTTTCCGAGGAAATACCCAGTGAAATACGCGAAGATATCCGAGCCGAAAGCCGCTATCACAACGATCCAGATGAAGATGCTGTATTCAGTCATGTCGATCAGCACCATGTGATAGGTGAAGAACGGTATGTATACCATCGCCAGGACAGTGACCGCAGCGTCATACGGTCCTCTTTCGTTTATCTTCCAGCCGTAGATCATGCCTGCGGCAACAGCGATGAAGAGCCATATGGTGATGAGCATCATGCTGTTGAAATATACAGGTACACTGCTTATGTCCGCAGCACTGCCGGTAAAGGCCCCCGTAATGAATACACCTGAGAACAGCAGGCCTGTCATCACATAGCAGATCGGCTTTGACGGGTGGACCCCAAGGTTTTCCCATCCGCTGCAGAATTCATGTATCCCCATTACCGCGATGATAAGAGCGGCAGCCCAGAGAAACCAGCCGCCGAGATACAGAACTATCAGAAGCGGCGCCATTATAAATCCAGAAATGATCCTAGTTTTCATTTGAATAAGTATCTCCTTATCCCGTTATTATTTATCAGCAGCTTTTCTGCCTCCGAACCTTCTGTCACGGTTGGCGTACGCATCTATCATCTCAGCGTATTCCTCCGGTGTGAAGTCAGGCCAGAGAGTATCCGTAAACATCAGCTCACTGTATGCAGCCTGCCATGTGAGGAAGTTTGACATCCTCTCCTCACCGCTGGTCCTGATGATAAGATCCGGGTCAGGCACGTCAAAGTGAGCGCTTCCGGAGTACAGATGCTTTGAGATATCGTCCTCGGTGAGTTCTGCAGGATCCCTGCCTTCTTCGGCACACTCCCTGCAAAGCTCTTTGACGCTGCGGAGTATCTCGTCACGTCCGCCATAGTTGAGCGCGATATTGAACACCAGTCCGTCATTGTCTGCCAGTCTTCCGACCATCTTGTCTATGGCATCGATAGATGCTTTCGGAAGCATGTCATACTGGCCGAAGATATTGATGTGCACGTTGTTCTTATCGAGCTCTTCAAGCTCTGAATTGACATACTTTACAATAAGATTGAATATGCCACTTACTTCTTCCGTGCTTCTCTTCCAGTTTTCAGTGGAGAAAGCATAGACGGTCAGGTATTTTATGCCCATATTGGACGTAGCGATGACTATTTTTTTCATCGACTGCATCCCGGCATTGTGCCCCATCACGCGCGGAACGCCGTGGGCCTTTGCCCAGCGGCCGTTTCCGTCCATTATTATTCCGACATGAGTCGGTATAGGTCTTTTTTCCATGGTTTTACTATTTTACAAACAGTAAGCGTGGCATGAAAGCCACGCTTTACTTCAGTTATGCAGCGGCGGCAGATTATACCTCCATGAGCTCCTTTTCCTTTTCGGCGATGATGGCATCGATGTCCTTGATCGCCTTCTCGACGGTCTTCTGAGTCTCTTCGAGCTCGTCCTTCAGATCGTCCTCGGTAAGTTCGCCGGCTTTCTCGGCCTTCTTGAGCTCATCGTTCACATCACGTCTGAGGTTTCTGATCGCGACCTTGGCTTCTTCGCCGTAGTTCTTTACGACCTTTGTGAGCTCCTTACGTCTCTCCTCAGTGAGCTGAGGGATCGCGAGTCTGATGACCTTGCCGTCATTAGCAGGGTTGATCCCGATATTGGCTTCGTTGATCGCTCTTTCGATGTCCGAGATCGACTTAGGGTCGAACGGAGAGATCATAAGAGTTCTCGGATCAGGCACCGAGATATTTGCAAGTGCCTTCAGCGGTGTCGGAGATCCGTAATAGTTTACCGACACTTTGTCGAGCAGAGCCGGATTGGCTCTTCCCGCCCTTACGGTATTGAGGTTCTCTTTAAGAAAACCCTTCGCGCCTTCTATTCTTTCGTCAAGTGATTTCTTAGCCATGATATGCCTCCCTCTATTGAATCAGCGTTCCGACATTCTCGCCGTTAATAACTTTCATCAGATTGCCCTCGGTCGCGAGAGCAAACACATATATCTTAGTTCCCGTATCCTTGCAAAGCGTTGCGGCTGTAAGATCCATGACCTTGAGGTCCTTGTCGATGATATCCATGTACGCAAGCTCAGTGAATCTCTCTGCGTCAGGATTCGTCCTCGGATCATCAGAGTATACCGCGTCGATGTTCTTTGCCAGCAGCAGAACGTCCGCTCCTATCTCTGCAGCTCTGAGAGCAGCAGTAGTGTCAGTTGTAAAGAACGGGCTTCCAGTGCCGCCTCCGAAGACGACTACCTTGCCTTCTTCGAGGTAGTCGAGGGCCTTGCGTCTCGCGTAGCCTTCTGCCATATCCCTGATCTCGATGGATGTCATCAGCTTGGCCGGGCAGCCTGCAGAAAGCAGAGCGTCCTGGAGAGCCAGACCGTTCATAACGGTAGCCAGCATTCCCATGTAGTCGGCAGTCGGCTTGTCGATGTTGCCGCCTGTGCGTCCGCGGAAGAAGTTGCCTCCGCCCACTACTACGCCGACCTCAACGCCCGCGTCGCGGATCTCCTTGATCTGCTTCGCGACCTTCTCAAGTTCTGCGCTGTTGACTCCGAAACGGTCCTCGCCTGCAAGAGCCTCGCCGCTGATTTTGATAAGTACTCTTTTGTATTTTACAGCCATAATATCATTCCTTTGAAAGTAATTTGTTCGCTATTTATATTACCACAAAAGCAAAACAGTCACTATCGATATTTAATAATCCGGATCCCGAAGCAGGTAGCAGCAGAGGCTCTGCGGCAGCCGGTGCTTAACGATTGCCAAGCAACACAGATTGATGTTGCTGCGCCGGCAGAGTTTAGCACCGTTGCGTATAGCCGCAGCGAGGCGGGAGCCGTACTCTGCGGATGCCTGCTACCGGGAGCCGGATCATTGATTCATTGGGGTGATTTAAGCGTCTTTTTTCTCGATCTTACGGATCTCCTTTGTGCGGATCTCCTCGCAGAGAGCGCTCACGAATTCATCAAGAGGCTTGACGCCTTCATCTCCGAGATATCTGGATCTTACCGATACCTTGCCTTCTTCGGCTTCCTTTGCGCCGAGAACCAGCATGTAAGGGACCTTCTCCATCTGGGCCTTTCTTATCTTGTATCCGATCCTCTCGCCGCTGTTGTCGACTGTTACATCGACACCGTTCCTGCGGAGCTCCTTGCGGACTTCTTCTGCGTAGTCCGCGATTTTGTCGGAGATAGGCAGTATCCTTACCTGCTCAGGGCAGAGCCATGTAGGCAGGTTGCCTGCATAGTGCTCGATGAGCCATGCGAGCGTACGCTCGTAGCATCCGATCGATGTACGGTGGATTATGTACGGGCGCTTCTTCTGCCCGTCTCTGTCGATATAGTACATGTCATAACGGTCAGCAAGGAATTTATCTACCTGGATGGTGATCATGGTGTCTTCCTTGCCGTATACGTTCTTTGCCTGGATGTCTAGCTTAGGTCCGTAGAATGCAGCTTCGCCGATAGCTTCTGTAAACTCGATGCCGATCTCGTTGAGTATGTCTCTCATGAAGTCCTCGACGTCATCCCAGTCTTCGGCTGTTCCGAGATAATCCTCCGCGTGAGCCGGATCCCATCTGGACAGACGGTATGTCACATCGCCTTCAAGGCCGAGAGTCGTGAGGCAGTACTTGGCCAGCTCTACGCAGCCCTTGAACTCGTCTGCGAGCTGATCCTGCGCGACTACCAGGTGTCCCTCGGAGATGGTGAACTGGCGGACTCTCGTGAGTCCGTGCATCTCGCCCGCCTGCTCGTTTCTGAACAGGGTCGAAGTCTCGCCCATCCTGTAAGGCAGGTCCCTGTAGCTCTTCTGGCGTGCCTTGTAGACGTAGTACTGGAACGGGCATGTCATCGGGCGGAGTGCCATTACATCAGCATCCGCATCGTTTTCGATAAGATTCAGGTCTTCGACTCCGCGGATCTCGCTGGAGCGGTCCTCTCCTGCCATAAGCTCGTCCATGTTGTCATATCCCAGCAGGAACATTCCGTCCTTATAGTGATACCAGTGATCCGAGATCTTGTAGAGTGTGGACTTTGCCATAAGCGGTGTCCTTGTGCGGACATAGCCCCATTCATACTCTTCGAGGTCTTCGATCCATCTCTGCATCTTCTGGATGATCTTTGTTCCCTTAGGCATAAAGAGCGGGAGTCCCTGGCCGATAACATCAACAGTCGTAAAGAGGTCCATATCGCGGCCGAGTCTGTTGTGGTCTCTGTTCTTTATGTCTGCGAGGTAAGCGAGATACTCCTCGAGATCTTCCTTCTTTGTGTAGGCTGTACCGTAGATACGTGTGAGCATCTTGTTGTGCTCATCGCCTCTCCAGTAAGCGCCGGAGCTCGATGTGAGAGCGAATGCCTTGATAGGCTTTGTGCTCATGATGTGCGGACCTGCGCAGAGCTCAACGAAGTCGCCCTGCTTATAGAACGAGATCGCCTCGTCCTCAGGGAGATCCTCGATCAGCTGTACCTTGTAAGGCTCATCCTTGTCCTTGTACATCTGGATGGCTTCTTCTCTAGGCATCTCAAAGTATTCGAGCCTGTCGCCCTTCTTGATGATCTTCTTCATCTCAGCCTCGATCTTGTCGAGGTCCTCTCTTGTCAGAGGCGGCATGTCGAAGTCATAGTAGAATCCGTTGTCGATCGATGGTCCGATAGCCAGCTTTGCGTCCGGGTAAAGATTCTTTACGGCCTCAGCCAGAACGTGGGAGCATGTGTGCCTGTAGGCGCGCTTTCCCTCGTCCGAGTCGAATGTCAGTATATTGAGTGTGCAGTCCTTGTCTACGACCGTTCTGAGGTCTTTTACCTCTCCGTCGATCTCGGCGATGCATGCAACTCTTGCAAGGCCTTCGCTGAGGTCTCTCGCGATGTCATAAGCGGACATCGGCTGTGCATACTCTTTCTTGCTTCCGTCTTTCAGTGTGATTACCAATTTGTTTTCCTCCTTAATTCTCTTATCTCCGCGATACGAAGGCGAAGATCAGGATATAGTTTTGTCCGGCCGGGGACAAAAAATAGTCCCCTCCGACATTCAGTCAGAAGGGACGCATACTCGGGTATGTATGAGTATCCGTGGTTCCACCCATCTTCCGGCAAAGGCTTTTGCCGGCACTCATTCGGACTTTTGACGCTGTCCGGGCGGGCATTATTGGTGCCACTCAGAGGTGGTTTTCGGAACACCGGGACTTAGGATGATTCCAGCTGCCATCCCTCTCTGGCAAGCCCCATTGGTGAACTTACTGTCCTCGTCAACGTTTTACCCGCAAATGATACAGAATTAGTCCGGCCTTGTCAAGAATACAAAGCCGCTTCGAAAGGCCGATTACAGTGTTACCACCCAACCGCCCATAGGGTCTTCGATCTCGCCTGTCTGCATTCCGTAAAGTGTGTCATACAGCTTCTGGCTGAGCTCTCCTACCTTCTCGCCGTTGATCGGGAACTCTGTTCCCTTGTAGTTGAGAAGACCGATTGGCGAAACTACGCATGCTGTTCCTGTTGCCCATGCTTCTGTCAGCGTTCCGTTCTTGATAGCCTCGATGACTTCCTCGATCTCAAGACGCTTCTCTTCGGTCTTTACGCCCCACTTGGCCATGAGCTTGAGAGCGCTGTCTCTTGTGACGCCCGGAAGGATCGACCCTGTCAGTGATGATGTGTAAACTGTGTCGCCGATCTTGAAGAAGGCGTTGGATGTGCCGACCTCTTCAACATACTTATGCTCCTTTGCGTCGAGCCAGAGGACCTCTTCACAGCCGTGCTTCTTTGCCTCTGTAGCAGCGATCATTCCGCATGAATAGTTGCCGCCGCACTTAGCGAATCCCGTGCCGCCTACTGCAGCTCTGATGAACTCTTCCTCTACCCAGATGTGGCTTCCGTGGAGCTCCTTGTCGTTGCCCTCATAGTAAGCAGCTACCGGTGTCATGATAATGCAGAAGATATATCTCGAAGCCGGATGAACAGCCATGCTTGGCTCCGGTGAGATGATGAACGGACGGATGTACAGCGATGTTCCCGGCTCTTCAGGTACCCAGTCGATATCTGCCTTTACAGCCGCCTTTACTGCTGCGATAAAGAGATCAACATCGATCTCAGGGATGCAGAGTCTCCTGTTGGAGTTCTGCATTCTCTTCGCGTTCATGTCAGGTCTGAAGAGGTTGATGCCGCCCTGAGGGTTCTTGTATGCCTTCATGCCCTCGAATGTCATCTGGCCGTAGTGAAGAGTCGTGGCTGCCGGATCAAGCTGGAGAGGTGCGTAAGGCACGATGCGTCCGTCATGCCAGCCCTGTCCCTCGTCATATTCCATGATGAACATGTGGTCAGTATATGTCTTACCGAAGCCGAGAGCTTTCTGGTCAGGCTTTTCCTTTGGTGTTGCTGTTCTTGTTACCGGGAATGTATATTCCATTTTCTGTCTCCTCCTTATTGGTTTTTATACCCTTTATTGTGATCTGTCTGCCGCTACACAAGATTGAAACCCTGCTCTGTAAGTGTGGCTCTTACCTGTTCGAGCTGCTCAAAGTCTCTTGTCTCTATCTCAAGTGTCAGCACACAGCTTGTAACCGTCGTATCAGGATCGGAATGTCCGTAGTGGACTCCGGTCACGTTTGCTCCGCATGAAGCGATTATCGTGGCTACATCCACAAGCTGCCCCGGCTTGTCCTCAAGCGCTATCTGCAGCGTTGCGTTTCTGCCGCTTGTCACAAGACCTCTTGTGATAACACGGGAGAGGATGTTCACGTCGATGTTTCCGCCGGATACCAGGCAGACCACGTTCTTTCCCTCGACCGGGATCTTGTCTGCCATCACCGCGGCGAGGGATACAGCACCTGCTCCTTCTGCGATCAGCTTTTGCTTTTCGATAAGAGCAAGTATGGCCACGGCGATCTCGTCCTCTGTGACCGTCAAAACATCATCCACATATTTCTTTATGAGATCGAATGTGAGGTCTCCCGGATGCTTTACGGCGATGCCGTCAGCGAATGTATTGACCGTATTTAGCGTGACCTGCTCATCGTACTTAAGGCTGTCTGCCATGCTGGCTGCCTCTTTTGCCTGGACTCCGTATATCTTGATATCCGGCTTAAGGCTCTTTGCCGCAAAAGCGACTCCGGATATAAGTCCGCCGCCGCCCACAGGAACAACGATGGCATCGACATCCTTCAGCTGATCGAGTATCTCAAGTCCGATAGTGCCCTGTCCCGCGATGACATCCGGATCATCGAACGGGTGAATGAATGTGGCGTGCTCTTCTTCCTGAAGCTTGCATGCGTACTGATACGCGTCATCATAGGCTCCCTTTACAAGAGCTACCTCAGCACCGTATGACTTTGTAGCCTGTACCTTGCTGATAGGCGCGCCGTCAGGCATGCATATAGTCGCCTTGATGCCCATGTTCTTTGCCGCAAGAGCGACGCCCTGTGCGTGGTTTCCGGCGCTGCAGGCTACGATGCCGGCCGCCTTTTCTTCGTCAGACAGCTTGCTGATCTTGAAATAGGCTCCTCTCAGCTTGAAGCTTCCTGTTACCTGCAGGTTCTCTGTCTTGAAGTAGACCTGATTCTTTCCGCTGAAGTGCGGCGAATATATAAGATCTGTCTTGCGGGCTACATCCTTAAGTGTGAACGCCGCCTGATATATTCTGTCAAGTGATAGTTTTTTACTCATCTCTCATCCCTTCTGATCATTTTTCTTTGAGCCTGGCCGCTTCGCCCCTCAGCCAGGTAATAAGCTGGCTTGCCGTACGGCCGCTCATGCCGCCGTGACGGAGTTCCCACTTCCTTGCTATGTCTGAAAGCTCCTTCTCACCAATCTCTATTCCGTTGCGCTTAGTAAGTTCTCTTACTATGTTGAGATACTCTCCGGCGTTAGGCTTGGCGTAGTAGATGGTCACTCCGAATCTGCTCGCCAGTGAGAGCTTCTCCTCCATGGTATCGGAGCGGTGGATATCTTCGTTGTACTCCATATCCTGCCTGTCGCCCCAGGTCTCCCTGATAAGATGCCTGCGGTTTGATGTCGCGTAAATGAGCACCCTGTCGGACCTGGATTCAAGAGCGCCTTCAAGCATGGCCTTGAGCTCCTTGTAGTCACTCTCGTTCTCCTCAAATGACAGGTCATCGAGGAAGATTATGAATCTGTAGTTTCTTTTCTTTATCTCTGCCAGGACCTGTGAGAGCTTGCTTCTGTCTGCCTTTGAGATCTCGACAAGCCTGAGGCCCCTGCCGAAGTAATCGTGCATCAGAGCGTGTACGCTGGTGGACTTGCCCGTTCCGCTGTCTCCGTAGAGAAGAACATTGTTTGCGTGCACTCCGTTCACGAAGGCCTCGGTATTCTCCTTCAGAGCCTTCTTCTGCTCTTCGTAACCGACAAGGTCGTCAAAGGTGACATCCTCAGTATCGGTAACAGGCACTATGCGAAGGGCATCTTCTCCTTCTGCCACGCGGAACGCCTTGTAAAGACCGTATATTCCGACTCCATATCCGGCATAATGCTGCGATATGATCTCGCCGAAAGACTTCACATCAGCCGCATCGGCAAGTTTGCTGCTCAGGATGCGTATCCGCTTTCCCGTGCCGCTGTCAGGCTCCTGGGCGAAAGGCATGTGATACTTCGCCATCATGGCGAGGATATCCGTGCCTGTGGCTTTGCCGAGAGCTTCAAGGTCCAGATGCATGATTTCCCTGAATATCTCAAAGTCCTTCTCGGCAAGTTTCATCATGGTAGAAGTCTTTCCGACCGGCCTGCGCTCGCATGTAAGAGTGAATGCGTTCTCATGCATCATGATCATGTATGAGATCCACTGCTGCCAGATATTGCCGTAGAGTGCAAACTCAGTCGCAAATGACACGAGTCTTCTCGTAAGCTTCATCACCTTTTCTGCGGCGGCAGGATCGACCTGTATCTGAGCGCTTTTGGTCTTGCCGCTGTGCTCAGTTACGGCGCGCACCTTCCCGTACGCGTCCACCATTACCTGCTTCTGTAAAGGCGCTTTCGGAGCGGCATACTGAAGCACGGCAAGTGTGTCATGCCAGTCACTGTTTGCCTGTCCTTCATCGCTGTAAAAAAGAAATCTGAAATCAGACATTTATGCTCCTATTCCATGTGTTCAAGTATCTTATCTTTCATCTGGCTTCCGGTCAGCCATGTCTCATCCTCCGGAGCCTTTATGTCCCTTGTCCTCCAGCCCTCTTCGAGCACAGCAGACACAGCATTTTCGATATAATCGGCCTCTTCTGAAAGATCGAAGGAATATCTCAGCATCATTGCTGCGGAGAGGATCGTCGCTATCGGATTTGCAAGGCCTGTTCCCGCTATGTCCGGTGCCGAGCCGTGGATAGGTTCATACATTCCCCTTGAAGTCTCTCCGAGCGATGCCGATGCCAGAAGCCCGATGGATCCTGTTACCTGCGAAGCCTCGTCCGAGAGTATATCTCCGAACATATTCGAAGTGACGATGACATCAAAGAACGACGGGTCGCGGATTATCTGCATAGCCGCGTTGTCCACGTACATGTCGTCAAGTCTTACGTCAGGATACTCCGCCTCTCCGAGCCTGTGGACAGTCTCTCTCCAGAGCCTCGATGACTCAAGTACATTGGCCTTGTCTACGCTCGTCACATGTCCGCTGCGCTTTCTTGCTGTCTCGAAGGCTCTTCTGGCGACTCTTTCTACCTCAGCAACGCTGTACTTCTCAGTATCGAAGGCTTCGTCCCCGGCTTCGTTTCTGCCTCTTTCACCGAAGTATATGCCTCCTGTAAGCTCGCGGACTATCATAAGGTCAAATCCTTTGGCAGCGATGTCAGGTCTCAGAACGCATGCATCGGCAAGAGCCGGCTGTATCTTCGCCGGTCTGAGATTCGTATAAAGACCGAGAGCCTTCCTGAGGCCGAGAAGAGCTTTCTCAGGTCTCAGATGATTCGGCTGGCTGTCCCACTTAGGACCTCCGACCGCGCCGAGCATGACACTGTCTGCAGCAAGGCATCCGTCCACAGTCTCCTGCGGAAGAGGAATGCCGTACTTGTCTATGGCGTTGCCGCCTGCGGCATATTCGGTAAAGCAGAACTCATGCCCGAATTTTTCAGCAGTTTTCTCAAGAACTTCGACCGCATCTGCGATTATCTCAGGGCCAATCCCGTCTCCGGGAACGAGAGCAATATTGTATTTCATATCTCTTTTCCTTGATCCTTTAAATAACCAATAAATCGATATTGGTAAACTGTGCTATTTTCCCTGCTTTTCCTTCAGATATGGCAGCAGTCCGCCGCTTTCAACTATCTTCTGGATGAACGGAGGGAAAGGCTTAGCCTCAAATACCTGTCCTGTGGTCTCATCTGTGATCTTTCCGGTCTCAGTATCAACAGTAACGATATCTCCGGCCTTTATAGCCTCGCTTGCTTCAGGACACTCGAGTATAGGGAATCCTATGTTTATCGAGTTCCTGTAGAAAATGCGGGCAAAGCTCGCTGCGATAACACAGCTGATACCGCTTGCCTGTATGGCTACAGGTGCGTGCTCTCTGGAGGAGCCGCATCCGAAGTTCCAGCCGCCTACCATTATGTCGCCTGTCTGTACGGAACCTGCAAAGGACTTGTCTATGTCTTCCATGCAGTGCTTCGCGAGTTCTGAAGGTTCCGGCGCATTGAGATATCTTGCAGGGATGATAACGTCTGTGTCGACGTGATCACCGAATTTCCATGTCTTTCCTCTGATCATATCCCTAGCCCTCCTGTTTTGGGACTGCCACACATCCTGCAACTGCCGAAGCAGCGGCTACTGCAGGGCTTGCGAGAATGACTTCACTCTCTGTATGTCCCATGCGGCCTACGAAGTTGCGGTTTGTAGTTGCCACGGCTCTTTCTCCCGCAGCCATTACGCCCATGTGTCCTCCGAGGCACGGTCCGCAGGTAGGAGCCGATACGGCGCAGCCTGCTTCGACGAATGTCTGCAGTATGCCTTCCTCGATACACTTAAGGTATATCTCCTGCGTCGCAGGGATGATGATGCATCTTACGCCGTCTGCCACCTTCTTTCCTTTGAGGATCGAAGCGGCTGATCTCATGTCGCTCATCCTTCCGTTTGTGCATGATCCTATGACGACCTGGTCGATGTGGAGTCCTGCAGCCTCTTCGGCAGTCTTCGTGTTGGACGGAAGATGCGGCAGCGATACAGTCGGCTTCAGCTCTGAAAGATCGATCGTAACGACTCTTTCGTATTCTGCGTCCTCGTCTGCCTCAAATACCGCGGGTTCTCTTTCGAATCTGCCCTTTATGTATTCCATGGTCTTCTCATCGACAGGGAAAATCCCGTTCTTTCCGCCTGCCTCGATAGCCATGTTCGATATGGTGAATCTGTCGTCCATGCTGAGCTCGGAAACGCCTTCGCCCGTGAATTCGAGCGACTTGTACAGCGCTCCGTCCACACCTATCTCGCCTATGAGGTGAAGGATCACATCCTTGCCCGATACGAAAGGCTGAAGCTTGCCCTTGAGTTCTACCTTTATTGCAGGAGGCACCTTGAACCAGTTGAGTCCCGATGCCATTCCCGCAGCCATGTCGGTCGAACCGACACCGGTCGAGAATGCTCCGAGAGCTCCGTAGGTGCATGTATGCGAGTCAGCGCCTATGATGCAGTCTCCCGGGCCAACTATGCCCTGCTCAGGCAGAAGCGCGTGCTCTATGCCTACTGTTCCTACATCGTAGAAGTGGCTGATCTTATGCTTTACTGCAAAATCCCTGGCTGTTTTGCACAGCTCAGCAGATTTGATGTCCTTGCACGGCGTATAGTGATCAAGTGTGATGACTATTTTGTCCTTATCGAAGACCTCTGTGAATCCGGCCTTTTCGAATACTCCGATGGCGACCGGCGTTGTGACGTCGTTTCCAAGAACGATGTCGAGTCCGGCTTCGATCAGATCACCCGCATGGACTTCAGGAAGTCCCGCATGCGCGGCAAGGATCTTCTGTGTCATTGTCATGCCCATTGTGCAGTCCCCCTTTTATGCCTCAGCAGAACTTTTCTGTGACTCAAGTCCTGCGTCGAAAGCCGCAAGCCTGTTGAGCGCCTTGAGATATGCGTTCACGCTGGCTTCGATGATATCTGTCGACAGGCCTTTCCCCGTGAAAGTGCGGCCATGCGCATTTACCTTTACTGTTACATCACCGAGTGTGTCCTTGCCCTCAGAGATCGAGTGGATGTTGAAGATGTCGAAGGTATGCTCCGACGGCTTCATTATCATGTCAATGGCGTTGTACGCCGCGTCGATAGGTCCGTCGCCCAGAGCTACATCCTGGAACTTATCCCCGTCCTTTATAAGGCTTACGGTGCATGTAGCCGTTGTGAAGTTGCTTGTGGATACCTGGAACCAGTCGAGCTTGTAGCCGTCTTCAGTATCGGTGTATATGTCACCGGTGTTGTGGGTAGCTATGGCTTCAAGGTCTGCGTCAGTGATGTTCTTTTTCTTGTCACAGACGATCTTGAATTCTTCGAAGCAGCTGTTCAGCTCTTCCTTAGTCAGTGTGTATCCGAGCTCTTCCAGGCGCTTTGCGACCGCATGTCTTCCGGAATGCTTTCCGAGAACGATGTTGTTCACGTTGAGACCTACAGACTCAGGAGTCATGATCTCGTAAGTCTTCTTGTTGGCGAGCACACCGTGCTGGTGGATGCCGGCCTCATGCGCAAAGGCGTTCTTTCCGACTATCGGCTTGTTGATTGGAGCGGTCTGTCCGATGATGTTGTACACGGTCTTGCTTGCGCGGTGGATCTGTGTAGCGTCGATCCTTGTGTCTGCGGCAAACTCGTCCTGTCTTGTACGGAGAGCCATGACGACTTCTTCCATGGAAGTGTTGCCCGCTCTCTCGCCGAGACCGTTGATGGTGCACTCTATCTGCCTTGCTCCTCCGCGGACTCCCGCCAGGGAATTGGCTGTAGCCATGCCGAGGTCGTTGTGGCAGTGGACTGAGAAGACAGCCTTCTCTGCACCGCGGACGTTCTCCTTGACCTCTCTGATGAGATATTCCATCTCCTCAGGTGTAGTGTATCCTACGGTGTCCGGCAGATTGATGGTGGTAGCTCCGCTCTCGATGGCGACAGCGGTTATCTTCTTGAGAAACTCTATGTAGCTTCTTGTCGCGTCCTCAGCCGAGAACTCGATATTGGAGCAGTACTTCCTTGCATATGCCACCATCTGCCTTGCCTGCTCAAGGACCTGATCAGGAGTCATCTTCAGCTTGTACTCCATATGTATAGGAGAAGTAGCGATGAAGACATGGATCCTCGGATCCACGGCTCCCTTTACGGCCTCCCATGCGGCGTCGATGTCCTTGACATTGCAGCGGGCCAGACTCGCGACCGTGCAGTCCTTTACGTTCTCCGCTATGGTCTTTACAGACTCAAAGTCTCCCGGAGAAACTATGGCAAAGCCGGCCTCGATAATGTCGACCTTAAGCTTTTCGAGACAGTGCGCGACCTCTATCTTTTCCTGCAGGTTCATGCTGCAGCCCGGTGACTGCTCTCCGTCTCTCAAAGTCGTATCAAATATTTTTACCTGGTCCATATTTACCTCTAGTCTGGATGCAGCAGGGATATGACTCCCGCTGCATCACTTGTCCTCAGTCTCTATTCAAGTATCGCGCCCTTGTCTGCCGAGCTTACGAGCTTGGCGTATCTGGCGAGATAACCCGTCTTGATCTTTGGCTCAGGGCATACCCATGCGGCGCGTCTTGCCGCGAGCTCTTCATCAGAGACTTTAAGTTCTATCGTCTTGTTAATGATGTCGATGGCTATGATGTCACCCTCTTCAACGAGACCGATGTTGCCGCCCGATGCTGCCTCAGGGCTTACGTGGCCGATCGAGGCTCCTCTAGTGGCTCCCGAGAACCTTCCGTCGGTTATGAGCGCTACGGATTCATCAAGACCCATTCCCGCGATAGCAGAAGTAGGATTCAGCATCTCTCTCATTCCCGGGCCTCCCTTAGGGCCTTCGTATCTGATGACCACAACGTCTCCCGGCTTTATCTCTCCGGCATAGATGACCTTTATGGCGTCTTCTTCAGAGTCGAATACCCTTGCCGGACCTTCGTGCTGCATCATCGATTCCTTTACGGCAGCCTGCTTGACTACGCAGCCGTCCGGAGCGAGATTGCCCTTAAGGACAGCGATGCCGCCTGTCTTCATGAACGGATCTTCGAACGGACGGATTATCTCTTTATTGAGATTCTGAGCGTTCTCGATGTTCTCGCCCATGGTCCTGGTGGTGACTGTCATTACCGACAGGTCGAGAAGGTCTCCCTTTGTGAGTTCCTTCATTACCGCATATACCCCGCCGGCTTCATCAAGGTCTTCCATGAATGTGTCGCCTGCAGGAGCAAGATGGCACAGATTAGGAGTCTTTGAGCTTATCTCGTTGGCCATATCGAAGCTGACATCCACATTGGCTTCGTGAGCTATGGCAGGAAGATGCAGCATGGTGTTAGTTGAGCATCCGAGCGCCATATCGACAGTCTCAGCATTGTGGAATGCGGCAGCTGTCATGATGTCGCTAGGCTTTATGTCAGCCTCAACGAGCTTCATGATCTGCATGCCTGTCGCCTTGGCAAAACGTATCCTTGCCGAATAAGGCGCAGGTATAGTCCCGTTGCCCGGAAGAGCCATTCCTATGGCCTCAGTCAGGCAGTTCATCGAGTTTGCTGTGTACATGCCGGAGCAGGATCCGCACGACGGGCATGCCTTCTCAACGTATGTCTGTACAGCCTCTTCATCCATCGTTCCTGCGTGATATGCTCCCACTGCCTCAAACATGTGTGAGAGGCATGTGCGGCGTCCGTCAGGGAGACGGCCTGCGAGCATAGGTCCGCCTGAGCAGAAGATGGTCGGGACGTTGATCCTTGCTGCTGCCATAAGAAGTCCCGGGACGTTCTTGTCACAGTTAGGGATCATTACGAGTCCGTCAAACTGATGAGCGATCGCGAGAGCCTCTGTCGAATCGGCGATGAGGTCTCTTGTCACAAGAGAGTACTTCATGCCGACGTGGCCCATCGCTATTCCGTCGCATACCGCTATGGCAGGTACCAGTATTGGTGTGCCGCCCGCGGCTCTTATTCCTGCCTTTACGGCATCCGCGATCTTGTCCAGGTTCATGTGGCCCGGAACGATCTCGTTATATGAGCTTACTACGCCGATTATAGGGCGCTTCTGCTCTTCTTCGGTAAGACCCAGCGCGTACAGGAGACTCCTGTTAGGCGCGCGGTCCACCCCCTTTTTTATCTGATCGGAATTCATATTCTTATCCTCTTAGTTGGAAGCGTTGTCGAGGTCGGAATCGTTCTTCCAGAGCATCTCGTCTCTGAGCTGCTTTCCTACGACCTCCATCTGGTGCCTGCCGAGCTGTGCTCTCTTGGAGTTGAAGAATGTACGGCCGTTCTTGTTCTCAGCGATCCACTTGCCTGCGAATGTTCCGTCCTGGATGTCTGCGAGGACCTTTCTCATATTGGCCTTGATCTCATCGTGCGGAAGAACGCGTGGTCCCGATACGTACTCACCGAACTCTGCTGTGTCGGAGATGGAGTAGTTCATTCCTGCGATTCCTGCCTTGTTGATGAGGTCGATGATCAGCTTCATCTCGTGGATGCACTCGAAGTAAGCGTTCTCTGGCTTGTATCCTGCCTCTACCAGTACTTCGAATCCGCACTGCATCAGGTCTACGACGCCGCCGCAGAGTACTGTCTGCTCGCCGAAGAGGTCTGTCTCAGTCTCTTCATCCATTGTTGTCTCGAGGATTCCTGCGCGTGCTCCGCCGATTCCTGCGATGTACGCAAGAGCGATGTCATAAGCCTTGCCGGAAGCGTCCTGCTCAACAGCTACGAGGCAAGGAACGCCCTTTCCTGCGACATACTGGCTGCGGACTGTGTGTCCCGGTCCCTTTGGAGCTGCCATGAATACGTCAACGCCTGCAGGAGCAACGATCTGCTTATATCTGATATTGAAGCCGTGAGCGAATGCGATGGCATTGCCCTCTTCAAGGTTAGGAGCGATATCTCTTTTGTATACCTCTGCCTGGACTTCGTCATTGATCAGGATCATGATGATGTCGGCCTTCTTGGAAGCCTCTGCTACTGTGTAGACTTCGAATCCGTCCTTCTCTGCAACAGGCCAGCTCTTTCCGCCCTGTCTGAGTCCTACGATTACATTGCATCCGGAATCTCTGAGGTTCAGAGCGTGTGCGTGGCCCTGTGAACCGTATCCGATGATAGCGATAGTCTTTCCGTTGAGTGCGTCAAGATTGCAGTCTTTCTCATAATACATTTTTACCATAGCTGAATTCCCCACTTTCCTTAGATTTATCATTGATAGTTGCATTGCCTCTTTCGATCGCCACGACGCCTGTCCTGGCTATTTCGAGAATATCGAACTCCTTCATAATATTGATGAGTCCGGATATTTTTTCTTCATCTCCGGTTATTCCCAGAGTCAGGGTATCTATAGAAACGTCTACTATATTGGCCCTGAATATGTTGGCGAGCTGGATTATGTCGTTGCGGCGCTCGCCAGATTCCGCCCTTACCTTTATGAGCATCAGCTCCCTGTACAGGGAGTTGTCCGTGTTGAGCCATTTTACGGAATGTACCGGATACAGCTTTCTGAGCTGGTTGCAGAGAAGTTCGGTGTGAGGCTCATCTGCCACAACGTCGATCGTGATCCTCGTTACTCCCGGGTTTTCCGTAGGGCCCGCCGCAAATGCGTCTATGTTATATCCCTTGCGGGAGAACAGTCTTGCTATCTGCGACAGGACTCCTGCTTCGTTGTCCACAAGCAGGGCCAGAGTCTGGCTCCTGGCATTTTTCATTGCTTCCATTCTGTATCCCTTCTATATCTTCATGAAATTGGTGATATGGCTTCCGCCGCCTACCATAGGCCTTACCATTTCGTCCATGTCTATCAGGCAGTCGATGACATAGCCTTCTTTTTTCTCAAGCGCCTCTTCGATGACCTTCGCGAGTTCCTCCTGGCTGCTAACGCGGCGGCCGTTCAGTCCGTAGGCTTCGGCCAGCTTCACAAAGTCAGGTCCGCGGTCGAGTGTCGTCTCGGAGAAGTTCTTCTTGTATATCAGGTTCTGCCACTGCCTGACCATGCCGAGTGTATGGTTGTCGAATATGAATGTGATGACCGGTATCCCGTAGTACTGAACGGTTGAAAGCTCGTTGCAGTTCATCCTGAAGCTTCCGTCTCCGGCGATGTGTATGACAGTCTTGTCAGGATTGCCGGCTGAGGCTCCGATCGCTGCTCCGAGGCCGAATCCCATGGTGCCGAAGCCTCCCGATGTTATGAGCTGTCCCGGATAGTCGAAGTGGAAGTGCTGTATAGCCCACATCTGATGCTGACCTACGTCAGTAGCCACTATGGTGTCCTCAGGCATGAGCTTTGCGATCGTATCGCAGATCTGCTTCGGATTCAGAGTGTCTCCGCCGTCCTCATATACCGTCTCAGTAGGATGCGAGAATACGAAGTCCATCCATTCCGGATGCGACTGAGGGCTCAGTTTCTCATTAAGCCTCCGCAGCACCTCTTTTGCATCTCCGACGATGTGATGATCAGTCTTTACATTCTTGTTGATCTCTGATCTGTCGATGTCTATATGCACTATCTTCGCCTGCGCCGCGAAGGACTCAGGGTCGAGCGCCACGCGGTCGGAGAAGCGGCATCCTACAGCAATGAGAATGTCGCATTCGTTTACTCCGATGTTGGAGGCCTGTGAGCCGTGCATGCCTATCATTCCCGTCGTATGGGAATCCCGGCCGTTCATTCCGCCTCCGCCCATTACGGTTATAGCCGCAGGTGCATCAACGAGCCTTACAAAGTCATTGAACTCCTTGTGCGCGCGTCCTCTTACGACTCCGCCTCCGCAGATCAGCATAGGCCTTTCTGACTCGCCTATCATCTCGACAAGCTTGTCAATGTCTTCCTCGTCGATCTCAGGCACGTAGTAGTCCACCATATTGCGGTCATAGATGGCCTTGAGGACTCCCGCTTCCTTATGCTCTGAGCGTGGTATGAATTCATACTCGGCAGTCTCTGCGGTCACGTTCTTAAGGATGTCTATGAACACCGGACCCGGACGGCCGCTTCTCGCGATAGCGAATGCCCTTCTGACGGTATCTGCCAGCCTGTTCACGTCCGTGATCTGGAATGTGCACTTGGTTATCGGCAGCATGATCCCCGTACTGTCGACTTCCTGGAACGAGTCCTTTCCTATCAGATTGTCTGAGACATTGCAGGATATGAACACCACAGGTGATGAATCCATGTAAGCTGTCGCGACTCCGGTGGTAAGGTTTGTTGCTCCCGGTCCCGAAGTCGAGAAAGCGACTCCTACCTTGCCCGTGCTCCTGGCATATCCGTCAGCAGCGTGCGAGGCGCCCTGCTCATGTGCAGTCAGATAATGCTTTATCCTGTCCCTGTAGCTGACAAGAGCATCATAGACATTGAGTATGGTGCCTCCCGGATATCCGAATACAGCATCGACTTCCTGTTCGATCAGGCACTCCATTAATATTTCTGCGCCGGTGAGTATCAATTCTTTTTCTCCTTGGTTCTGAACAATTTGGCTTTAACTTGCTGATTTCTTCTGACAAAAAAACCCGCGATCCGGTCATTGGTCGCAGGGTCTGATGTATCAGTCAGTTTTTGTCCGCCGGGCGGCAGCAGCCGCCTTTAAATGCTCTCATTCCAACCGTCAGCATCATTCCCTGCTGCCCTTAAGGCTAAGGCCGAGAATAATACTTTCAATAAGGATCAGAATGAGTGTGATTTGTGTAACGAACATTAAATTTTCCCGTTATTCAACAATTTATAGATATGTAATTTGTGATCTTGCACAATACTAACATTCCATATATGCCTTGTCAAGGCGTGGCTGCAAGACTTACGGCCTTATTTCGATGATCTCTTCGGAGGCGACGGCGTTGCTCACCAGGGTCTCCACATCGAGTGCCGATTCGGACTTCTCTATCCTGTCTTTTTTAGGCTTCGTCACAGGGTGCTTAGGCAGGAAAACAGTGCAGCAGTCCTCGTACGGCTGGATCGAGATATCGTATGTGCCTATCTCGCGCGCCTTGTCCATGATATCCACCTTGTCCATCGCGATGAGCGGTCTCATGACCGGCATATCGACGACACTGTCGGTGACGACGAGAGCTTCCGCGGTCTGGCTAGCCACCTGTCCGAGGTCCTCGCCCGTGATAAGCATCATATCGCCGTTTTTGATGGCGATCTGCTCTGCGATACGCATCATGAAGCGCCTTACGAGCAGCGTAGTCTCGTCCTCAGGGCAGTTCTTTACGATCTCCTCCTGTATAGGCAGCAGGTTGATCACGTGCATTTTAATTGTGCCCATATAGCCCGCAAGCACCTTCACAAGGTTTTCCACCTTGCGCTGTGCCCTCTGGCTGGTATACGGATATGAATGGAAGTGAACAGCTTCTATGCTCATGCCGCGCTTTGCCATCATGAAAGCTGCGACCGGGCTGTCGATGCCGCCGGACATAAGGATGAGTCCCTTGCCGTTCGTTCCGAGCGGAAGTCCGCCGAATCCCTTTACCTTGTCGCGGAATACATATGCGGCCTCGCGCCTTACATCGACTGTCAGAAGGCAGTCAGGTCTGTGAACATCGACGCTCAGGACCTTGCAGGCCTTGAGGACCATGCCGCCGACCTGTTTTGCGATCTCAGGCGACTCCACGGCGAAGGATTTGTCGGCTCTGTGGGCCTTGACCTTGAAGGTCTTTATCCCGTCATCCTCTATGACCTTCTGCATGAATTCACCGGCGATGCGGCCTATCTCGTTTATATCCTTAGGCGCCTCTACCGCAGGGCTTACCGATGCGACTCCGAATACCCTTACGCACTTCGCGATGACTTCGTCCTCAGGGATGTCTGCAGGGACCCTTACGAACATGAGTCCGTCGATCCACTTTGCCTCAGTGTCCTCGAAGCATGAGAGAGCGCCGCGCAGTCTCTCGATGAGAACGCGCTCGAAGTACGGCTTGTTCATTCCCTTGAGTGCGACTTCGCCGCATCTTACTATGTACAGATTCTTTTCCAAATTTATTCTCCTTATTGTCAGAAAGCGTCTGCATCCATTACGCAGGCACGTCTGTCTTGTCTTTTAGCGAAAACTGCCGAGTCTTCTGAATCTCTCGACTGCCGTCTTGGTGCGTTCGATGACTACATCCATCTCTTCTACAGTATTGAATTCGGAGAAGCTGAACCTTATCGCACCTTCTATCTCCTTGTGTGTCATCGACATGGCCTGGAGCACATGGCTGTCTCCTGTCTTGTGTGATGAGCAGGCTGAGCCTGTCGACACATATATTCCGTCCTGTTCCAGCGTGTGCAGGAGGACCTCTCCGCGAGTGCCCTCAAACGTAACGTTGAGGACTCCCGGGCAGCGCTTTCCGTGCTCGAGAAGCGTGTATCCGAGCTCTTCCGGGCCGTTTATGATGATATCGCTTATCTCCGTTCTGAGGCCGTTCAGAAGGTAGTTGTTCATTATGCCCATGCGGCTGGATTTCATCATGAGATCCCTGCATGCCATCTCTGCCGCGAGGCCTATGCCTGCGATGCCCGGCGTGTTTTCGGTCGATGACCTGAAGCCGCCCTCCTGGCCGCCGCCTGTGATGAATGGCGGCAGGTTGTGGCGCTTCTTCATGTACAGGAATCCCATGCCCTTAGGACCGTGGAATTTGTGGCCGCTGGCTGCAATGAGATCTGCGTCAAGATCTTCCATCGGAAGCTTGCCGAATGCCTGTACGGCATCGGTGTGGAATATGATATCCGTTCCGTTCTTTCTGTTGAATTCCCTTACGGTGCGGCCTACAGGCACTACCGGCTCGATCGTGCCGACTTCATTGTTTACGGCCATCATTGAAACGATAATTGTATTCTCGTCAAGTGCAGCCTTAAGAGCCTGTTCTTCAACGTATCCGTCAACATCAACGTCAAGATATACTACTTCAAAGCCGTCCTCCTTGAGGCGCTTGCAGGTCTCGAGCACCGCCGGGTGCTCTACCTTTGTCGTGATCACCTTATTGCCGCGGCGGCGCAGTTTGCGCGCAGACGAGAGCAGAGCCATGTTGTCGCTCTCGGTGCCGCCCGAGGTGAAGATGACGTGGCCCGCGGGCGGCAGCAGATCTTCGATCTGCCTGCGCGCATCGTAAAGCAGGTTCCCCGCCTCAAATCCAAGCGCGTGAAGCGACGAAGGATTGCCGAAGTCCTCTTTGGCAGCCTTATACATAAGCTCCGTCACTTCATCATATTGTCTTGTAGTTGCGCTGTTATCTAAATAAATCATTCTGAAAACACCTGCAATAGAGGCTCAAAACTGTCAGTGAGGGAGGCTTTGCGGCAGCCGGTACTTAACGATTGTCGAGCAGTCCTATATGCGAAGGCAGAGTTTAGTACCGCTGCGTTTAGCCGCAACGAGGCGAGAGCCGTACTCCCGAGATGACAGTTTTGAGCCTCTATTTAATTGTCTTATTTAGCAAAATCAGTTGCACGAGTCTCTCTGATGACATTGACCTTGATCTGACCAGGATATTCGAGCTCCTGCTCGATCTTCTTGGCGATCTCTCTTGCCAGCATAGGGACTTCTTCATCCTTGACCTGGTTAGGCTTGACTGCGACTCTGATCTCGCGTCCTGCCTGGATGGCGTAGGACTTTTCGACGCCCTTAGTTGTATTGGCAATGTTCTCAAGGTTCTCAAGTCTCTTGATATAGGACTCGAGGGTCTCTCTTCTGGCTCCCGGTCTTGCGGCCGAAAGAGCGTCGGCAGCTGCTACCAGCATGGCTTCAAGTGTTGTAGGTTCAACATCGCCGTGATGAGCTTCTACCGCATTGATGACCTTCCAGGATTCCTTGTACTTCTTGCAGATGTTTACGCCGATCTCAACGTGTGTGCCCTCTACCTCGTGGTCGATGGCCTTGCCGATATCGTGCAGGAGTCCTCCGCGTCTTGCCAGCCTTGGATCAAGACCGAGCTCTTCTGCCATCATTCCCGCAAGAGTCGCAACTTCGATGGAATGCTGCAGAACATTCTGTCCGTAAGATGTTCTGTACTTGAGTCTTCCGATAAGTCTTACCATCTCAGGATTGAGGTTGTGCACACCTGTCTCGAAGCATGCTCTCTCTCCTTCTTCCTTGATGATGGTGTTGACCTCTTTTGTGGCCTTCTGGACCATCTCTTCGATCCTTGCCGGATGGATCCTTCCGTCAACGATCAGCTTTTCAAGGGCGATCCTTGCGATCTCTCTTCTTACAGGATCGAATCCCGACAGTATTACTGCCTCAGGGGTATCATCTATGATGAGGTCTACGCCTGTCAGAGTCTCGATGGCTCTGATGTTGCGGCCCTCACGTCCGATGATGCGGCCCTTCATGTCATCATTCGGAAGGCTGACTACCGAGACTGTGGTCTCAGTGACCTGATCGGACGCGTATCTCTGGATAGCGGTCGTGATGATCTCTCTTGCCTTCTTGTCAGCTTCTTCCTTGGCTTCGCTCTCGACCTTTACGATCATGTCCGAAGCCTCCTTGCGGATCTCAGTCTCGAGCTCCTGCAGAAGCAGATGCTTCGCTTCTTCTCTGGTGTATCCCGAGATCCTTTCGAGCTCTTCTACCTGCTTAGCGATGTAGGCGTCGATCTCTTTGTGCTTTTCGTTCATCGACTGCTCTCTCTTGGTGAGACCGTTTTCTCTCTTCTCGATGCTCTCGAGCTTGCGGTCGATGTTCTCTTCTTTCTGCTGGATCCTTCTCTCGGCCTTGGAAACTTCGTTTCTTCTGACCTTCAGTTCAGCTTCATTTTCATCTCTCAGCTTGTGTATTTCCTCTTTCGCCTCAAGTACTTTTTCTTTCTTGAGGTTCTCGACAGTATTCTGTGCGTCCAGGATCATGTTCCTGGCCTGCTGCTCTGCGCTGCCGATAGCCTTCTCTCCGAAGTTCTTGCGCAGCACATATCCCATAGCTATACCGACGATAAGGACTACAATGCTGATCACAACAGTTAAAACCGGTGACATAAGCACCTCCTTATCAATTATTTGGTTTTGTAAATATATACATTATCTTCACCATACATCATCTTGGGCTGTATTCTGCTGCCCGCCACGATATATATGGTGCGAGATTGCATAAACATACGTGAATATTATACAGATGGACTTGTTTCCAGTCAATAATTATGAATCAAAACCGAAAACGACGGCAAACCCGCATTTTCAGTGGCTTGCCGTCATCCTATTTTATTTCATGAATTCCATTACGACATCGGCATCAGACGGTGTGTCGATGTACTTTATGCCGCGTTTTTCACGTGTCTCGCGGCCCTTTCCGGGCAGGAAGAGTATCGTATCATCGTCCATGAGGCTTATCGCCTTTTTGATGGCCTCTACCCTGTCCGTGATGATCTCGCAGCTTCCGCCTGCAGCCTTTACAAATCCGGCTATCTCGCTGCAGATCTTGTTCACGTCCTCTTCTCCGTAATCCTCTTCTGTGATTATGGAGTATGAGCAGTGCTGACCCGCGATCGTGCCAAGCTCTTCACGTCTTGCAAAAGCCTTGCCGCCCGGACAGCCGAAGACGATGAGCATCTTCTTTCCCGGGAACTCATCCTTTATCGTCTCAAAGAACTTCTCGTAACTGAGCTTGTTGTGGGCGTAGTCGACTATGGCTATGCGCTTTCCGTCTTCGCTGTAGAAGACTTCCATGCGCCCCGGCGACTTCGCCTTTGCCAGACCGCTCCTTACATATTCCATCGGAACTCCGGCAAGAGCCGACAGTGATATGGCTGCGAGAGCATTCTCCACATTGATGGTGCCGAATGTTCCGAGAGTGAACTCCTCATCGAAATCCGGATATCCTTCGATGGATCTTCCCCTTGCCCTGAAAGTGACCTTGCCTTCCTTTGAGCGGACATCATAGCCATATACATCAGCGCTCTCATCGTTCTGGCTGAAGCTTATGACATAAGGACAGTCAGCCGATGCGGCTTTTATGCGTTCCTGCTCGTCGCAGTCGAGGTTTATGCAGGCCTTGCGGCAGTGTCCGAAAAGTCTGAGCTTGGCCTCAAGATAGTCATTGAAGTCAGGATGCTCTATAGCACTTATGTGGTCGCTTCCGATATTCAGGAATGCGCCGGCTTCGAATGTGACTCCCGTTACCCTGTCATACTTGAGAGCCTGGCTGGACACCTCCATCGTCATATGGCTTATGCCGCTGTTGAGGGCATTGTCCATATGCATATAGAGCTCCATGATCTCAGGTGTCGTGAGGTGCGACTCCTCTTCTATCACGCCGTCATAATTGTCTATTCCGGAGCATATCGCGCTTCTTCTGCCGCCTGACGCTGACATCCAGTCATCGAGGATATATCTCATGAAGTAAGCCGTAGTGGACTTTCCTTTGGTCCCTGTGATACCTATCATGCAGAGATCGTCAGAGAGTTTTCCGTAGAATGTCTCCGCTATGACCGGCATAGCCTTTCTGATGTCCCTTACGTATATCCCGAGGCACGGCCAGTGAGCAGAGTTCTTTATGCCCGCAGCCGCCGCAGCTTCTTCTCCGCTTCCGACCAGACTGCAGCTTACGGCCTCAGCGGCATCGGGGTCTTCCCTTACGAAGCATACCGCGCCCTTTGCAACAGCATCCTCAAGGTACTGCTCTTTGAAGTGTGCGCCCTTGCATACGAAGAGCGATCCCTCTCCCGCTTCGAGTGAATTATAGGTGACACCGCTGACCGCTCTGCCTGCGGCTTCCTTGAGATCCGCATCTGAATACAGAGCCATCAGAGCGGCGCAGGACTGCTGTCCGTCTATAGTGGTGAGCATCCCTTCCATTCCGAGAGCATCTATAAAATCCTGTATGGTAACTATCTTCTTCATCTGTAACTTCTTTCTGAATAGATTATTTTGCATTCCGGCTTCAGTCGCCGAAATAGCCTTCGTTCTTCATGCTGGTAAAACTGCCGTTTCCAACGATGACATGATCGATGAGCCTTATCCCGAGTATCTCCGACGCTTTTATGAGCCTCCTGGTGACCTCTATGTCCTGCAGACTCGGGGAAGGATCGCCGCTCGGGTGATTATGGGCGACCACCACAGCCGCAGCTCCCCGCCTTATCGCCGGACCGAAGACTTCTCTCGGATGCACCGGCGCGCTGTCGATGCTGCCTATCGATATCACGGACTTGGATTCGACCTGCATCTTTGTATTGAGGTTGAGAGTCATGAAGAACTCCCTCTTCTCGCTCATCATCTCCTGTGCAAGAAGATCGGCGACCTGCCTGCTGTCTCTTATACGCTGCTTCTGTGAGCCGCAGCGGCCCGATACGAGCCTTTTTGACAGCTCCATGGCTGCTACTATCGAGCAGGCCTTTGCATTGCCTATGCCGTCTATTTCCGTAAGCTCCCTTACCTCGGCAGTTCCGAGATCTCCGCCCGTATCATAAACGTATGAGATAACGTCCTCGGCAAGCCTCACGGCCGATTTTTCTTCGGTCCCGGTCCGTATTATAAGGGCCAGGAGTTCGGCATTGCTGAGACCGCCTGCTCCCGCATAGAGCATTTTCTCCTGCGGCCTTTCGGATTCAGGCATTTTCTTTATCTGCATATTTACTCCCTTCCGGAGCACACACGCATATATAATATCATCTTAAGAGCCGTGCCCACAAGGACACGGCTGCACGATTTTAAGCCTATTAAGACCTATTTTTGCCTCAGACGGCACGGCCTGTCTTTTCCGTGATTATGTCAGCTACGGCATCGATGTTTTCTTCGATGGTCATGTCTGATGTGTCGAGATATACGGCATCTTCAGCCTGCCTAAGAGGGCTCACCTCGCGGTGTGAATCTTGATAGTCCCTCTGCTGTATCTCATTGAAGATCTTATCGTAGTCGGCTTCCTTGCCCGCTTCTTTCAGCTGATCATAGCGCCTCTTAGCGCGCACCTCAGGAGCAGCCGTCATGAAGATCTTTACTTCTGCGTCAGGAATGACCGTGGATCCTATATCCCTGCCTTCCATCACGACATCCTTTGTCGATGCCAGGAATCTGCTCACCTCATCTACCTTTGCTCTTACGATGGCAAGCTTTGAGATATTGGATGCAGCCATGGATATCTCGTTGGTCCTGATGAGTCCGCTTACGTCCTCACCGTCCAGCATGGTCTTTCCGCCGGCAAAATCGATGACAGTCTCATCGAGCATTGTCCTGACCGCATTCTCGTCTTCTGCCGGAACGCCGTTTCTGAGCGCCTTAAGTCCCAGCGCCCTGTACATCGCTCCTGTATCTATGTATTCGAGACCGAAGCGTGAAGCTACGGCCTTTGCTATTGTGCTCTTACCGGTCCCTCCCGGTCCGTCGATCGCTACTCTGAGCATCGTTCCTCCAAATTGCTGTATTATTTTTTGTGTTTGTTGAGCTTATTGATCTCGTCGATAAATGTGTCGATAGTCTGGAACTCTCTGTATACAGAGGCGAACCTTACGTATGCGACCTGGTCTATAGCCTTCAGTTCTTCCATGATAAGAAGACCGATGTTTGTCGACTGGATCTCCTTCTCCATTGTGTTGGAGAGTCCTCTTTCGATATTGTCGGCAATTCTCTGGACATCTTCGTATGTGACCTTGGTCTTCTGGCAGGCCTTCATAATACCGTTGATGATCTTGTTCTTGTCGAAGCTCTCGCGAGTACCGTCCTTCTTCACAACTACAAGCAGCGAATTCTCTATCTTCTCGAATGTAGTGAATCTCTTGTGGCACTTGGTGCACTCACGTCTTCTTCTGGTTGCAAGACCATCCTCTACCGGTCTTGAGTCGACTACTTTTGTGTCCTCATAATTGCAATATGGACATTTCATTTCTGTATCCCTCCATAACAGCCGGATATCCGTGTTTTCCAATACGTTGACATTATTAACGCAAAAAGATGTTATCACAATATCTTGTGGCAATTCAAGGAAGGACAGTCTTTATGATGTTTCCCTTAACAGAAATTGAGTTTTATAAGTGGTTTACATTGTTTCCGAAAAAATACAATTGTGAAGATAACCTTCACATTAGACATATTTAACCAACACAATCGTGTGATAGATTTAACTTGCCGGAGAGATCCGGTGGTAAACCTTTTTCTTTTGATTGTTCTTTCTTAGTTAGATATTTTCGCAACAGAAAACTCCGGCAATCCGGCCGGAGTTTTCATTTATTCATCTTTGTCTGCTTTAACTGTATCATCCGCCTGCGCGGCTGCTGCTTTCTTTCTTGCCTCTGCCCTCTGTCTTATGAGTCTGGCATTCTTGTCAGTAAGATACCACCATGCGACAGCGCATACGGCTACGAAAACCGCAGCTATGAATATTACGCCTATGTGGCTGATGAAATAATCCATTAGCAGTACTTCTTAGCTGTCTCGCAGAGATCTGCAAAACCTGCTGCATCGTAGATAGCCATCTCGGAAAGCATCTTACGGTTGATCTCGATACCGGACTTCTTGAGGCCGTTCATCAGCTTGCTGTACGAAAGACCGTTTGCTCTCGAAGCTGCGTTGATCCTTGCGATCCAAAGTCTTCTGTATTCTCTCTTCTTGTTCTTGCGGCCTACATATGCCGATCTCAGGCTTCTCATAACTGCAGGGTTGGCAGCTCTGAATGTGTTCTTTCTTCTGCCGTAGAATCCCTTAGCCTGCTTCAGAATCTTTTTATGTCTCTTATGAGCGTTTACGCCCTTCTTAACTCTTGCCATTTGTTACACCTCCCCCGATTATTTAGCCATTGATCTCAGCATACGCTTCAGATCTGCACTTGTAAGAGTAGTAGCCTTTCTGAGGCCTCTCTTTCTCTTTGCAGTCTTCTTGGTCAGGATGTGGCTCTTGTAAGCCTTGTTTCTCTTGACCTTGCCGGAGCCTGTAACATGCAGACGCTTCATTGCGCCTCTGTGCGACTTCATTTTGTTCTTAGCCATTGTGGGTTAACCTCCTGTATCGTGATCTTATTTTTTGTCCTTTTTCGGCGCAAGGAACATGTTCATCCTGCGGCCTTCCATCTTTGGTTCCTTTTCGATGACTCCGTACTCGGAAACCATTTCTGCGAATTTCTTCATTGCGTCGAATCCCAGCTGTGTGTAGTCGCGCTCTCTTCCGCGGAACCTGAGCGATACCTTTACCTTATCGCCGTCCTGCAGGAACTTGCTTGCAGCCTTTGCCTTGACTTCTACGTCGTGGTCTTCGATCGATGCGCTCAGCCTGATCTCCTTGATCTCGGTCACATGCTGATTCTTCTTCGCATTCTTCTCTTTCTTCTGCTGCTCGTAGCGGTACTTCCCGTAGTCGAGGATCTTGCATACCGGCGGATCAGCATTAGGAGAGATGTTTACGAGATCGAGGTCTGCCTCTTCTGCAAGTGCAAGTGCTTCGTCTATGCTGACGATGCCGCGCATCTCGCCGTTCTCGTCTATCAGACGGACCTCTTCGGCCCTTATCTCATCATTGATCTGAGTCTGATTCTTTTTATTGTCTCTGGCGCTAATGGTTGTATTCCTCTCTTTCTGATTTGCCACCCGTAGACCTTTCGCATGTCCGCATAAAAAATCGCGGACGCACAAGCATCCGCGATAAGACTTTTCTGAATCTTATGTGGCCCTACCAACGCTAGTCTGTAAGGCGAGAAGCGGATAACTTCTGCTTTGACCTCACCTATTATATGCACGCCGGTATGGAATGTCAACACTTATTTGTGTTAAAATCTCCGCATGGAAAAGACTAAAGTAATACTCGCATCCGCCTCACCGAGGCGTCTTGAAATAATGCATAAGCACGGCATCGATCCCGTTGTCATGCCTCAGGATACCGATGAGTCCCTGCCGGACGGCATCGGCATGAACGAAGCCGTAGAGATGCTCGCAGCTGCGAAAGCACGCGCCTGCTATTCTGCCGTAAAGGACGACCCTGCGTTTGACGGGTCCATTATAGTCGGCTCAGATACCATCGTCTGGAAGGACGAGATTATGGGAAAGCCGGTCGATAAAGACGACGCCTTCCGCATGCTCGATAAGATCCGCGGCACTCACCACTATGTAGTTACCGGAGTCTGCCTTATCGACAAAGACACGGGCTCTGAGACCGTACTGAGCGATGTGACCACGGTATACTGCAAAAGCTACTCCGATGAGGACATCGAAGACTACATCTCTCGCGAGGAGCCGTACGACAAGGCAGGTTCATATGCCATCCAGGGCTACTTCGGCCGCTATATAGATCATATAGACGGCGATTACGAGAATGTGGTCGGACTTCCGTTCCACCGCATAGCCTCTGCCCTTGAGCCATATATCTGACCCGTCGGGCGGCAGCCTATTCGCTTAAAGATTCTGTGGTCCCGTTGAAGCGGAGACCGAGCATCGTGATATCATCAAACTGAGGAGCATCCTTGACGAAGTCATCGATGCTCTTTCTTAAATTGCTGTCGATCCCTTCAAGGCTTGAGCGGTCACAGCCGTTCAATGACTCGAGCATCCTTTCCGATCCGAAAAGCTGCCTGGAGCTGTTTGTAGCCTCCGTGACACCGTCTGTATAGATGAACACTGTGTCTCCCGGCTCAAGTTCCATCTCGTTGGTATGGAATGAAAGGTCCTCCATGCTTCCGAGAGGCGGAGAATTCCGGTCTCTGAATAGCTCAAAGTCTCCCCCGCATCTGCATATCGCAGGATACTCATGGCCTGCGCTGGCGAAAGCCAGATGGCCTGTTGAGAGTTCAAGTATGCCGAGCCAGGCAGTAACGAAGTATTCCATTGTATTGCCTTCGCAGAGCTGGTTGTTGACTATCTTCAGTATCCAGCCCGGATCTCTGAAGTGCGAGGTCCCTGTAGCCTGGTTCTTCAGTATGGTACGCGCCACCATCATGAACAGCGCTGCAGGCATGCCCTTGCCTGAAACATCTGCCACCACGAATGCCAGATGGTCATCATCCGTCATGAAGAAGTCATAGAAATCGCCGCCGACTTCTTTTGCCGGAGTCATCGTGGCATAGATGTCGAATTCTTTCCTCTCCGGCAGATACGGGAAGGTCCTCGGAAGGATGTTCTCCTGTATCGCAGCAGCTACCGAAAGATCACGGTCTGCAGCCGCCTTCTCCCTTCCCTGCGCCACATTGTGCACGCAGTACATGAGAAGGAGCAGTATCATGGTCAGCGCCGCAGTCACCGAGAGGCCGTATACCATCACGGTGAAAAGCGCCGCAAGGATAGGCACACCGAGGAAAATAAACGAAGCTATTATCTGATAAAGCGCCAGCTGTTTGCGCTCTTTGATCACGACATAGGCTATAGCGATCATGACAAGCGCCACATAGAGCTTCGACACCGGGAAGAATGCGCCCCTCTTATAGATGTTGCCAGGTCCTATAGTGAAGTAGAAGCCTCCCACCATATTGAGCGCACGGACAACCACGGAGATTATGAGTCCGTACTGCACTGCCATATCCAGCTTTTTTTCAATAGGGTCCGTGAATTTTATGAGACTCGTTATATACATCCAGAAAAGGCATACCGTTGCGGACTCGCAAATATAGAACAATGTATTGTCCAGCAAGTTGAAGATCTCAAGACCCGGAGTGCCTTCCACCAGCCATGTCGACGCGTCCGCGAACACATGGAGGAAGCATACATTGATCAGATACATTATGTACTTCATATCCGATCCGCCCTTCTGCACGTCTATCAGACAGCACAGAAAAAGGACGAATCCCGTAAGCATGGCAAATATATCGATGCTTATATTTACAATATACATCGATGAGATCTTGCCGAGCCCCATACTGTACATGCCGTAAATGATCAGCATTATGCAGATCACATATACTATGCTGGCGATGATTATGCCCGCTTTCTCCTTCTTTCCTATCACGTTCATCTTTCCCGCTCCCGAAAAGGATATTTTTAATCATTTTACTATAATAGCGGGCTGATGGGGTGCTCCCAAATGCCCGCCGTGTAACACCGCACAAAAATTGGTTGTGCGATGGGATAAAACAGTCCGCCGGAGCGGACTGTTTTTAACGAATCAGTTGAAGTATCTGAATACTCCTTTTACCTTGCCGACTATAGTGACGTCCTGTGCGATTATAGGATCCATGTAATCATTCTCAGGCTGCAGTCTTATATGATCGCGCTCCCTGTAGAATCTCTTTACCGTAGCTCCCGGTTCATAGTCGTCGTTTACAAGAGCAACTACGATCTCACCGTTCGACGCCTCGTGGGACTCCTGGACGATCAGATAGTCTCCGTCATTGATGCCTACGTTGATCATGCTGTCACCGTGTACCGTCAGGATGAAGTTATTGCCGTTCCCGACAAATCTCGACGGTATAGGCATCTCATCGACTATATTCTGCTCGGCCAGTATCGGTTCGCCGGCCGCGACCCTGCCGACTACCGGAAGAGATACCGTGTCATATGACACCGGAGCCGCACTCTTGTATTCATTCTCTACCGGGAGGACCGTTCTTGGCTTTGCCGGGTCCTTCTTTACGAGGCCCTTGTCTTCCAGAGCCTTGATGTCGCTGTGCACGGTAGATGTCGACTTGATGTCAAGAGCGGCGCATATTTCTCTGACTGTAGGCGAATAGCCCTTTGCGGCTATTGTCTTCTTCATGAAATCAAGTATTTCATTTTGTCGCGTTTCACTCTTTTTCATGGTTCTTCCTCCGTTTTACCGGCTACTTATACTTATGGTCTACAAGATCATTGATGTTTAGTTCGTGACCGTACTCATTCCAGTCGTCATAGATACGGCCGGTCTGTCTGATAATGATATCTCCCACGACTCCGTCGACCTTTGCGAACGGCAGTGTCTTGTGGTAAGTGATCTTGCTTCCTTCGCGCTCAAAAACGAATCCTGTCCTGAATCTTTCCTTCTCGAGAGGATACTTGTATTCGCAGATCTCGGATATCAGCTTGAAGAGATTGTCATTCTCTGTATCGAAAACGTTTTCGAGTGTCAGGAAGGAATAATTTGCTCTGAGCTGGATCTCGTGTCCCTTGAATCTGTCAAGGAACTTCAGGAGCTTTTCCTTTGTTGCAGGATCCTTGGCATCCTCAAATACCACGCAGTTGATCCTTGTCCTGAACTTCAGAAGGTCGAAGATCTCGTCCGGACATTCCTTTACATAATGCTTCAGATGTCTCGAAACATTGATGCAGCTGATGCGGTCAGCATATTTGTTGAGAACAGCGGCAACGTCTTCGATAGTCTGTCCCTCTCCCACCGGAAGAGTCGTGTTTATATAAATGTGATGACCTTCTCCGATATGGTCCAGAATGTCCTGCAGTGCACCGAGCTCGGCAAGAGGTTCGCCGCCTGTGAGCACGATGTCATTATGAGGAAAAATCCTGTCCATGAGGTCGAGAGACCTGTAGCATCTCTCAAGGTCAAATCCGGATGTATCTCTGTATTCCTGTTTGTTTACGCAGAACGGACATGCATTGTTACAGTCATACGGCACAAACATTGTTACCGTAGGACCAATCTTTGGAAAATCTTTTTTCATTACTTACTGTATCCCCTGTAATAACTCCGGGTCACAAATACCCCTATTGTGTGTTTTACGGAGTAATAATAGCATCCGAACAGCTGTTTGTAAATATTAGCAGGCCTTGTTTTTTAAATAACTTGCACGTTCTCCCCCTGTCGGTGTTAGAATGGTTGTGTATTGATTCAGCATTATCATTTCATACGGAGGTAAAGACTATGAAGGTAGGATTTCTTGGCGCAGGAGCAATGGGCGGCGCAATTCTTTCCGGAGCAGTAGCTGCCGGCGTGCTGGCTCCTGAAGACGTATTCGTTTATGACGTCTCAACTAAGATAACAGATAAATACAAAGATATGGGATGCCATATCGTAAAGGACAACCGCGAACTCGGCGAATCCGTTGACATCCTTCTGTCATGCGTAAAGCCGCAGTACGCTGCAGGTGCTCTTGCAGAACTCGGCGACACACTTGACGGCAAGGCTATGATCTCCATCATGGCAGGACTCACGACTGAGACCATCCGCAAGATGACAGGCGGCAGCTTCAGGCTTCTGAGACTTATGCCTAACACCCCTGCCCTCGTCGGACTCGGCGCATTCGCTCTGGATTCGGGTACAGACCTTACGGCCGAGGAAAAAGACTTCGCACAGAAGCTCTTCGAGTCGCTCGGAATCGTCGAGTGGATGCCTGAGAACCTCATCGACACGGCATGCGGACTCTCCGGCGCAGGTCCTGCGTACATCTACCTCGTCATCGAGGCCATGGCAGACGGCGGAGTCGCCAAGGGACTTCCTCGCAAGACCGCTATGAACCTCGCGGCTCAGACTGTAATGGGCGCTGCAAAGATGGTCATGGAGACTGGCCAGCACCCTGGATTCCTCAAGGATCAGGTATGCTCGCCTGGCGGAAACACCATCATCGGCATCAAGACTCTCGAGGAGCACGGAGTAAGAGGCGCGTTCATCGACACAGTCATCAAGTCGACGGAGCGCGCACAGGAGCTCGGCAGAAATAAGTAATTCCAAGGGGTGATGATTCACCCCTTTTGTTTCAGAAAGGATCCGGATAAATGGACAAAACGCTTTCGATGCGAAAGATGGAAGAACGCGACCGCGCCGAAGTCACTGAGATGATGCGCGTGTTCTATTCTTCCGATGCCGTGCACACAGACGGCTCGGATGAGATCTTTGAGCGCGACATAAGCGAATGCGTTTCTGACAGCCCTTTCGCCGAAGGCTTCGTTTTCCCGAATCCGTCAGGAGACGGTCTTCTCGGCTACGCCATGCTGGCGCACAGCTTCAGCACAGAGTATGGGATGCATTGCGTGTGGGTCGAGGATATATATCTGAAAGAAGAAGCACGCGGCAAGGGTCTCGCGTCAGTGTTCTTTGACTACATCCGTTCAGCCTTCCCAGACTCACTTGTTAGGCTCGAGGCAGAGTATGAGAACGGGCACGCGATGGACGTTTATAACAGCCAGGGCTTCTCAGAAATGCCGTACGCAGAGCTGTACAGAAAGCCGGAAAACCGGTAATTGACTGTAATACAAAGCAAAAAGATGGCGGTACAAAGAGTTTATCTTTACACCGCCATCTTTTATTGTTTGATTTTAGATAATGCTTATCTGTCAATTGTCGGGTGCCGGTCTCTACAGCAATGCATCGGCCCCGTATGTGAGTGTAGTCACTATCACTCCTGCAATAATAACGCCAAGAGTTATGGCAGGCATCGCTCTCTTGAGCCTCATATCCATCATTGCGGCTACCAGAGCACCGGTCCATGCGCCTGTTCCCGGCAGCGGTATGGCCACAAGGAGTACCAGTCCCCAGAACTGGTACTTCATAACGACTTCCTTGTTCTTTTCCGCCTTGGCCTCAAGCCTTGAAACAAAACGGTCGAGGCCCGAGCTTATACCTCTGAGCCACTCAAATACCTTTCTGGTAAATACGACCAGCACCGGTATCGGGACCAGGTTTCCGACCACAGCAAGAATAAACGCCGTCGGAACGCTGAGTCCGGCGAGCACCCCGTAAGGGATCGCCCCTCTCAGTTCTACTACCGGCACCATGGCCATCAGGAATGTGATCAATGCGGATTTAAACAATTATATGATCTCCTTTTGCTGCGAGTTTTTGTTCTCAGCGCAAAAGCCTATCCTTCGATAAGGAAGGCCTTGTAACCCTTATACGCCTCGAAAAGGTCTGCCTTGCTGATAGTCTCCCACGGAGCGTGCATAGAAAGCACCGCAACTCCGCAGTCGACGACCTGCATGCCGTAAAGCGAAAGAATATAGGCGATCGTACCGCCTCCGCCTGCATCGACCTTTCCGAGCTCAGCTGTCTGGAATACAACATTGTGCTTTTCGAGCATCTGTCTTATCTGAGCCAGATACTCAGCATTGGCATCGTTTGAGCCGGACTTTCCCCTGGCTCCTGTATACTTATTGAATACCAATCCGTGTCCGAACTTTGCAGCATTCTTCTTTTCGAATCTGTCAGCGTAAAGCGGATCGAACGCGGCGCTTACGTCAGAACTGAGCATGCGGCTGTTTCTGAAGCATCTTACGAGGTTGAGCTCGCTGTATATCCCGAGCCTGTCGAGAACTTCTCTTACCATGTCTTCAAAGAAATGCGACTCCATTCCTGTTGCTCCGACACTTCCGATCTCTTCCTTATCTACAAAGAGTCCGCAGGCGGTCGTCTTCGGATCGGCAACATCAAGCATAGCAATGGCGGAAGGATAAGCGCAGCATCTGTCGTCATGTCCATAGCCGACGATCATGGAGCGGTCAAAGCCTGCCTCCCTTGCCTTTCCTGCAGGTACGGCCTCGATCTCCGCGGAGATAAAGTCATCCTCTTCGATCCCGAATTCATTCTTCAAAAGATCGAGAAGCGCAGCCTTTACAGCATCTTTCTCTTCGCCCTCAAGAGGCTTGCTTCCTACGAGGATATCGAGAGATTCGCCGGTAACTGCTTCTGCGGACACCTTCTTCATCTGATCTCCGGCAAGGTGGATCAGGATGTCGCTGATGATGAATACTGGGTCATCATCCTTCTCGCCTATGCTGAGGCTGATCTTTGTTCCGTCCTTCTTTACCACTACTCCGTGAAGAGCAAGAGGCATGGTTACGTACTGATACTTTTTGATGCCTCCGTAATAATGAGTGTCAAAGTATGCGAGTTCATCAGACTCATACAGCGGGTTCTGCTTGAGGTCGAGTCTTGGCGAATCGATGTGGGCTCCGAGAATATTCATGCCGTCATTGACGATATCCTCGCCTATATTGAGCATCATTACCATCTTGCCCATGTTGACCGCATATACTTTGTCGCCCTTTCCGAGCTTCTCACCATTTGCAATAACTTCATCCAGATCTCTGTAGCCGTGCTCTTTGGCCATAGCAACAAGCTGATCAGCGCACTCGCGCTCAGTCTTTCCATGATTGAGAAAATCGATATAATCAGAGCTCAGCTTCTCAAGAGCCTTGAGATCAGCATCGCTGTAAGTTGTCCATGCGTTGTCGTGAATCATTATAATCCTCCGTAAATGTATAGTTGTCCGCGCTGCCGCAGCCGGATCCCGGCCTTTTTACAGCACGCGCCTGTGTATTGTATCACAAAGCCGCCTCATTTGCTAACACTGCCGGCAACGAAAAAACTGTCCCGCCGAAGCAGGACAGTTTTTATATCTTTTGATTTATAAAGCGAAGTATTTTTTGTTCACAGCTGACAACGCTGTGGGCGAAAAAGACGAGCTTTATTCGTGGTCTGCGTTGACCTGGCGAGCCACATAGCTTGTGTGCAGCACTTCGTGTGCTCTGTGGCTTCCGTACGATTCGAAGTACTCATCGTAGATCTTCTTGATGCTAGGGTTCTCATGCGATCTTCTCAGAGGTCTTGCCTCGTCGAGGTCGTACAGCCCCTTCGCTCTTACCTCGCGTACGTTTACGAAGTTCTTCACGTTCGAAGGTACGATCGGCTGTCCGCCGCCGTTTACACAGCCGCCCGGGCATGCCATGATCTCGATGAATGTGTAGTTCTTCTCGCCGGACTTGACCATCTCGAGTACCTTGCGAGCGTTTGCAAGGCCGGATGCTACGGCTACGCTGACTTCGAGGTCGCCGACCTTGTAGCTGGCTTCCTTGACGCCTTCGATACCACGTACATCTTTGAACTCGAGGAGATCCTTGCCGAGTTCCTGACCTGTGATCCACTCAACTGCTGTACGGAGAGCAGCCTCCATAACGCCGCCTGTAGCTCCGAAGATAACAGCAGCGCCTGTGCTCTCGCCCAGAGGATCATCATATGGCTCGTCAGGGAGATTTACGAAGTCGATACCGGCTTCGCTGATCATTCTTCCGAGCTCTCTTGTTGTCAGAGCGTAATCTACATCAGGTACTCCTGCTGCGGACTGATCGTCTCTGCCGCACTCGAACTTCTTTGCTGTGCAAGGCATTACAGATACGGAAACGATATCCTTAGGATCGATGCCCTTCTTCTCTGCGTAGTATGTCTTAACTACAGCGCCGAACATCTGCTGCGGCGACTTGCAGCTGGATACATTAGGCAGGAGCTCAGGATAGTAGTGCTCGATGAACTTGATCCATCCAGGTGAGCAGGATGTGATCATCGGAAGTGTTCCGCCGTTTGTGACTCTCTCGATCAGCTCGTTGGCTTCCTCAACGATAGTGAGGTCGGCCGAGAAGTTAGTGTCAAATACTGCGTCGAATCCGAGACGTCTCATTCCTGCAGCCAGCTTGCCCTCTACCTCTGCGCCGATCGGCATGCCGAAGCACTCGCCGAGTCCGACTCTTACGGAAGGAGCAGCCTGTACTACAACGTGCTTTGTAGGGTCTGCCAGAGCTGCCTTTACAGGAGCTGTAGCGTCGACCTCATGCAGAGCGCCTACCGGGCATGCAACGATGCACTGTCCGCAGTTTACGCAGGAAGTCTCAGCGAGAGGAAGCTCGAACGCACTGCTGATGTGTGTTGCGAAACCTCTGTCGTTAGCGCCGATAACGCCTACGCTCTGGTACTTCTCGCATGCTGCAACGCAGCGTCTGCAGAGGATGCACTTGTTGTTGTCTCTTACGATCGAAGCCGATGAAGCGTCGATAGCAAACTCGTTCTTCGAACCTGCATAGTACTCTGTGTTGTCAACACCGTATCTCTTGCAGAGAGCCTGGAGTTCGCAGTTTGTGGACCTTACGCAGCCAAGGCAGTCCTGATCGTGATCGGACAGGATGAGCTGCAGTGTCTTGCGTCTGTAGTCCTTGATCTTTTCTGTATTTGTGTGAGCGACCATGCCGTCCGTGCAAGGATATACGCAGGCGGCTACCAGTGCTCTGGCCCCTTCGACCTCGCACACGCACATTCTGCAGGCACCGATCTCATTGATGTCTCTCAGATAGCACAGTGTAGGGATGTCGATGCCGGCCTTGTGGGCTGCATCCAGTAAGGTGGTGCCTTCCGGAACAGTTACCGTAATGTTATCAACTGTTACTTTGATATCTGCCATGGTATTCACCTCCCCTTACTTTCTGCTTATTGCACCGAATGCGCAGTTCTCCATGCAGGCTCCGCACTTGATGCACTTCGCAGGATCGATAACGTGTGGCTGCTTGACCTCGCCGCTGATAGCCGAAGCCGGGCAGTTGCGGGCGCACTTTGTGCAGCCCTTGCACTTCTCAGGGTCGATGACGTAGTTGAGGAGAGCCTTGCAGACGCCTGCCGGGCATCTCTTGTCAACGATATGAGCAACGTACTCGTCTCTGAAGTGTTCGAGAGTCGAGAGGATCGGGTTCGGTGCTGTCTGGCCGAGTCCGCAAAGAGCGTTGGCCTGGATGTACTTAGCCAGCTCTTCGAGTCTGTCGAGGTCTTCGAGCTCGCCTCTGCCCTCAGAGATCTTCTCGAGGATCTCGAGCATGCGCTTTGTTCCGATACGGCAAGGTGTGCACTTACCGCAGGATTCGCTTACTGTGAATCCGAGGTAGAACTTAGCGATGTCGACCATGCAGTTGTCCTCGTCGAGTACTATCATTCCGCCGGATCCCATCATGGAACCGATGGCCTTGAGTGACTCGTAGTCGATAGGAACGTCATACGAAGCTGCAGGGATGCATCCGCCGGACGGTCCGCCCGTCTGAGCAGCCTTGAACTTCTTTCCGTTAGGTACGCCGCCGCCGATCTCCTCTACTACCTTTCTGAGGGTAGTTCCCATCGGAACTTCTACAAGACCTGTGTTGTTGACCTTGCCGCCGAGAGCGAATACCTTTGTACCCTTGGATGTCTCAGTGCCGTACTGGTTGAACCAGTCAGCTCCCTTGAGGATGATCTGAGGGATATTTGCATATGTTTCTACGTTGTTGAGTACTGTTGGCGACTCAAAGAGTCCCTTTACAGCCGGGAACGGAGGACGTGGATGAGGCTCGCCTCTGTTGCCCTCGATGGATGTCATCAGAGCTGTTTCCTCACCGCAGACGAACGCGCCCGCGCCGAGTCTTAAGTCGATGTCGAAATCGAAGCCCGAACCGAAGATGTTCTTTCCGAGCATTCCGTATTCTCTTGCCTGAGCCAGAGCGATCCTGAGTCTGTCAACAGCGATAGGATACTCAGCTCTTACGTAGATGTAGCCCTGGTTAGCGCCGATAGCATAGCCGGCGATAGCCATAGCTTCGAGTATTGAATGAGGGTCACCTTCGAGGATGGATCTGTCCATGAATGCGCCCGGGTCACCTTCGTCAGCGTTGCAGGCTACGTACTTCTGTACCTTGCCTCTATTGCCGGATGCGAACATCCACTTCTTTCCTGTAGGGAATCCTGCGCCGCCGCGGCCTCTCAGACCAGAATCGAGAACTGTCTGGATGACTTCGTCAGGTGTCATCTCGCAAAGAGCCTTGGCGAGAGCCTGATATCCGTCTCTTGCAACATACTCATCGATGTCTTCCGGATCGATCTTTCCGCAGTTTCTGAGAGCCATTCTCAGCTGGTCGTTATAGAATGCCGAATCAACGTAGTGGATCTTTTCGCCGTTTGAGAGCTCCTCTACCATGAGGAAGTCATCAACAGGTGTTCCGCCGAGGATGTGCTCGTTGAAGATCCTTTCTACCATCTCAGGCTTTACTTCCTGATAGAAGACGTTGCCCGGGTGGACTACCATGATAGGTCCCTTTGCGCAGAGTCCCTGGCAGCCTGTCTGGATGATCTGGATATCGTCCTGCTTTCCGGCAGACTCGATAAGCTTTTTGAGCTCATCCATTACCTCAACGCTGTGGTTTGACTGGCAGCCTGTACCTCCGCAGACGAGGACGTATGTCTTGACAGCAGCTTCAGCAGTATCAGGATTGAATCTGATGTCGACCTGACCGCCCTTTGCCGCCTTGATGTCTTTTAAATCTTGAAGTGTTTTCATGACTTGCCCTCCATTATGCGTTATTCGTACTTGGCAAGCACGCCTGCAACTCTGTCAGGTGTCATCTTGCCATATACATCTCCGGCAACGATCATAACAGGTGCGAGTCCGCATGCTCCTACGCAGCGGCAGACTTCAAGTGAGAACTTGCCGTCAGCTGTGCATTCGCCGTCTCCGATACCGAGCGATTTCTCGACTTCCTCGAGGATCTTGCCCGCGCCCTTTACGTAGCAAGCTGTTCCGAGACATACCGAAACAATGTACTTGCCCTTAGGCGACATCGAGAACTGAGCGTAGAAAGTAGCAACACCGTAAATCTTCTCGATAGGAATGCCGGTCTCATCAGATATGATCTTCTGTACCTGGTAAGGAAGGTATCCGTAAATATCCTGTGCCTCCTGCATGATAGGCATCAGGGCTCCTTTCTGACCCTTGTACTTGGCGATCACTTCAAGCAGTTTGGCTTCCTGATCTTTAGTCCCCTTGAAAGGAACGCTCGATACTTTCATCTGCTAGTGCCTCCTTCATCTCTTAAAATCCTACAAATTTAGTGGGGATTAAGCCGTTCAAACTCAATGATTGCAAGGCTTAGACCCATGTTGGTTAAATTTTATCACCTAGGTAACAATTGGGCAACGATTTCTTTGTTAAATATTTATCTGACATTCAAAAAAGCTGTATTTTCACACTTCAGCATTTAATAGTCCTTAATGATTTTCATATTTGATGCTTATGAGGACGTGCCGCAGTATTCTGTGTTATAATCTGACGTCACTAACAAAACGGAGGAAAATATGATTTACCCTGAATTTCCGAAGCAAGGCTCGGTAATAGGAATATGTGCGCCAAGCGCCGGGGTCGGCGGCAAGGCGGATTCGTTCGACATGTCCGTCGAGGTCCTTGAGGCCTGCGGATATTACACATACGAGACTGCAAACGTAAGAAGCGAAGACTACCCTTCCTCAGCTGCGAAAGTCCGCGGCGAAGAGTTCAATTCACTCTTCGCGGACGATGACATAGACATGGTATTCTGCGCGTCCGGCGGGGACTACTGCGTAGAGATGCTTCCGTACGTAGATAAAGAGACTGTCTGCAGCCATCCTAAGTGGTTCGCAGGTTACTCGGACCCTACCGCGATCGAAATGTATCTCACCACGGTATGTGACATCGCGACTATCTACGGAGTGAACGCCGGATCTTTCGACTGGCGCCCCCTTCATCAGTATCAGTACAATGCCCTGAGCATCCTCAGGGGCGACCTGCCGCTGCAGTATTCCTATGATCGTTACTGTTCGCAGGGATTCAATGAGGAGACAGGCACATATGAGATGGATACGCCGGTCGAGTGGATACTTCTGAGAGGAAGCGGCAACGAAGACATCATCGATCTTCATGTCGAGCAAAGTCTTGACGTAAGCGGACGCCTCATAGGCGGATGCATCGATGTTATCGAATGGGTCTTCGGCACTCCTTATGAGGATCTTAAAGGTTTCACGGAAAGATATGCGGATGACGGCTTTATCTGGTTTTTCGACAATTTTGAACTGAATCCGATGGGTCTTATGTATGCCATGACACGTCTTAAACAGGCCGGAGTACTGGATAACGCGCGTGCGGTCATATTCGGACGCACCTGCTTCCCGGGTGAAGCGACCGACATGGATTATCTCGAGCAGCTTGAGAGAGTCTTCGGCGGGATGGATATCCCGGTCATCTGGAACGCGGATATAGGCCATACAAAACCATCCTTTACCCTGATCAACGGAGCCATGGGTCATCTGGAGTTTGAGAACGGATACGCGGAGCTGACCCAGAGCCTCAGGTGATCTGAAGCAATAAAAGTGCGCATATACAGGAGACATATCCCGTATATGCGCATTTTTCAGTTATTATCTTTTACAGCGGTGCTGTTTCATCTGCCAGCCACGCAGCTGTCTCTTCATCAAGAAGCGGTGTGAGAGTATCCCTTACCCACTTGTGGTAATCATCTACATAGCTGATCTCCTCATCTGTCAGAAGAGCCTTGTTAATGGCTTTTCTTTCGTAAGGAACGCAGGTCAGCGGCTCATTTACGATATTACCTTCTCCGTCTTCTTTAAAGACGACCAGATTCTCTATCCTTACGCCGAACTTTCCCTCAAGATACAATCCCGGCTCGTTGGACATTATCATGCCTGCCTTAATCTCAGTATCCGGATCAGGCTTGTGTTCCTTCACCCTGTTGCTGTTTCTTACTGTATTAGGTCCCTCGTGTACGCCCAGAACATGTCCGACGCCGTGCGACAGGCCGTGATTGAAGTCGTGACCGATCGCTCTCATAGGTGCGCGTGCCGCTATGTCAAGGTCCAGTGAGCACATATCCGGTTCGAGCCTGAACATGGACATTATGAGATGCGACTTGAGTACAGTGGTATATCCGTCGATCATCTCCTGCGTCAGAGGCCCGACAGCTATGGTCCTTGTGATATCCGTCGTGCCGCCCTTATACTGTCCGCCCGAATCCACCAGAAGGAATCCTTCTGCGTCTACAGCGGTATCGGACTCAGGTGTTGCCGAGTAATGGATGATAGCGCCGTCAGGTCCGTATCCCGCGATCGTGGTGAACGAAAGATCAAAGCACTCATCGTTTTCTCTTCTCAGAGCCTCTAGCCTGTCGGCCGCACTTATCTCTGTAAGCCCCTCTTTGCCGGCTTCAGCCTTTACCCATCTGATGAACTTTGTTACGGCGATACCGTCCAGGATGTGAGCGCGGCGCATGCCTTCGATCTCAGCATCGTTCTTGACGATCTTCATCATGGCTGCAGGTGTATGAGCCTCGATCTTCTCCGCTCCTTCCGGCACTCTGTTGTACAGTGCAAAGTTGCATGTGCCCGGGTCGAGCCAGACCTTTCCGTCCTCAGGCAGAGCCGCGACGTCATCGTACATCCCGCTGTATTCCTTCACCTCGAAACCTTCGAGTTTTCCGCGGATCTCATCATCGAGAGCTCCGTCCATCACGTACAGACTTGCGCTGTCCGCTGTTATGAGAATGAAGGCGAAGAATACCGGAGTGTACAGTACATCCGATCCGCGAAGGTTGAGAAGCCATGCGCACTCCATAAGGTCGGTTATAAGGAGGCTGCCGGCTCCCTTTTCCGCCATCTCTCTTCTTACAGCAGCAAGCTTATCTGCTGTGCTGACTCCGGCCGAGCTGAGCGGGAGTTCCCATATCTTTCCCGGTATGATGGCCGGTCTGTCATTCCACACCTTGCCGCCAAGGTCCTCCGTGATCAGAAAATCCGCTCTGCAGCCTGCCTCGGCAAGTTTTGCGCAGACTTCCTTTCCGAATTTCGCTGTTACTACCCTGCCGTCATAGCCCAGAACAAAGCTTTTCTCAGGATGATCTTCATTGTGCTTTGATGCCAGGCTGATTATGAACTCGGTGACTGTCGGCACATCGGGTTCGGCCATCTTCATGAGTTCTATACCGCTTCCCTCAAGCTGCATTCCCGCCTGCAGGAAATACCTTCCATCTGTCCAGAGCCAAGCTCCGTCAGCGGTCACCAGGAGTTCACCCGCAGAGCCCGTAAATCCGCTCAGGAACGCCCTTGTCCTGAAATACTCATTGACGTACTCTGAGCCGTGAAAATCACCGGATGGGACAAAATACGCGTCCACACCCTCTTCTGCCATCAGTTTTCTGAGTTCAATAATTTCCTTTTTCATCAAAATGTCATCTCCGCCTTGTTATTTTATGTATTATAGCCGCCCGTCAGGCTTATCTGACCGCGGCGGCTATTATATATATTATTTACATATTGCTGAATTTGTAAACAGTTGCAGACCTGAATTCTTCGCCCGCTTTCAGTATGCATCCCCTTCTGACTTCAGGGTCGCTGCTGTTTATTGCGTCAGGTCTGTGCTGGGTCTCAAAGCAGACCGCGCAGCGCTTCTGATATACAGCGCCGTCCTTGCCCTGCTCTTCGCTCATTCCGTTGGACGTATAGAACTGCATCTCAGGCATGTCCGTAAAAACGTCCATCATTATTCCGCTCTCCTCTGAGCAGACCGAAGCGGCATGTGTGAAGCCGCAGGAATCCCTTTCACCGCTGAGGACAAAGTCATGGTCATAGCCTCCGCCCCTTCTCAGCTGCTCATCGTCAGCATCGATCTCCAGGCCGATCGCTTTGAATGTTCTGAAATCGAACGGAGTGCCGCCCACCGGAGCAGGTTCTCCTTCAGGTATAAGTTTTTCATCGGCTTTCACATATCTGTCAGCAAAGATCTTCACCTTGTGATCCGCCACACTCCCGCTCTCATGCCCGCTAAGGTTGAAGTAGCTGTGATTTGTGAGGTTAAGAGGTGTGTCCGCGTCAGATACGGCCTTGTAGTCTATCCTTAAGCTTCCGTCCCCCGGCAGCGAGTATGTGACTTCGATATGGACATTGCCCGGGAAGCCCTGATCGCCGTCCGGACTGTCAAGGCAGAAGGTCACCTTGTTGTCTCCGAGCTCTCTAAGACCGAAAGCGGGATCCTTATCCGAGATGCTCTCCGCGGCATATGCTGCCATGATGTCGCCGGAACTCACGCTCGTAAATGCCAGCTTTGTCTGCCAGAGCCTCTTATTATAGAAATCGCGGCCTCCGTGGAGACAGTTGCTGCCGTTATTTGCGCTCAGCTCATATTCACATCCGTCCAGACTGAAGTGTGCGGCTGCTATGCGGTTTGCGAAGCGGCCGACAGTGGCACCTATGTGTCCGTGACCCTCTTCATATCCGGATGCGTCATCATGCCCGAGCACAACGTCTCTCATGACTCCCTTTCTGTCGGGAAAAACCAGACTCACAAGAGCAGCGCCGTAGTCAGTGACTGCGGCGCGCATACCATCCGGTGACTCAAGTATGTACAGTCCGGCCATACGGCCGTCCTTAAGTTTTCCGAATTTTACTGATTTCAATTATCTGATCCTTTCAAGTCTCTCGTAATTCTCACGTCTTGGCAGGAACAGCGGTACGTACTCTATCAGAACGCGGGATGTCTCAAGTCCGAACCATCTTACCGGGCTTCCGGCGATCCTTCTGATGAAGTACTTGTTGTGGATCAGGAAGTTGTCTATTGCCGAAAGGTCTCCCTCCTGCGGCATCATCTTTCTGATCATGACGAACTTGAATGAGCCGACGTCCGACGGACCGTAGATCGAGTGGTCTCTGTGCTGCTTAGGAAGCTCGCCGGTCTTTAACAGATCCTGAACTATCTGTCTGAGATACAGGTTTACGCTCTGGCTCACCTTGTATCCGAGATTCAGATTGACGCGGAAGAAGTAATCCGTTCCGTAAGTCTCGACTTCATATGATCTGTCGAACGGCTGGTTTGTGGTGTTTACACTGATAAACCAGTATGCGTCCGCTCTCTTAGGGTCCCTGTCAAGAATCGAGTAAAGTATATCACGGTCCATCACATCAAAGTTGTCATTCTTTGAGATGAAGACCAGGTTGTTGCTTATCATAGGGATATCCTTGTCTTCCATGATCCCCTTTATCTGGTCGAGATAATCGCGGACCGGAAGCTTTACTCCCTGCATGCGCTCTATCTGTGTACCGCGGTACCAGCTGATCATGATAAGAACGATAGCGAGCGAGATGATGATCGCTACATAGCCGCCGACGCTGAATTTGCCGAGGCTGGATACGAAGAACACTCCCTCAATTGCGAAGAATATGAGCGCAAAGAGGATGGCTCCTATGTAATGCTTATGCACCTGCCCGATGTATACGGTAAACATAACAGTCATCATCAGCATACTGATGGTGATGGCAAGACCGTATGCGTTCTCCATGCGCGAGCCGCTTCTGAAGTACAGGATAACGACTATGCAGAGTACCCAGAGCACCTTGTTGACCAGCGGAACGTAGATCTGTCCCTGTGTGTCAGACGGATATCTTACGTTCAGATGAGGCATGAGGTCGAGGCTCGCCGCTTCATGCACCAGAGTATAGCTTCCGCTGATAAGAGCCTGGCTTGCGATGATGGCTGCGAGAGCACTCAGCACGATGGATACCGGACGGAGGCCCGCCGGGAGCATCATGTAGAATGGGTTCATGTCATGGATAGCCGCAAGAGCCGGATCGCTCTGGTTCTTTATGATCCATACGCACTGTCCCATGTAGTTGAGGATGAGACAGATCTTTACGAAAGGCCAGCTGCGGATGATGTTGTCGCGTCCGACGTGGCCCATATCCGTGTAGAGCGCCTCAGCACCTGTCGTACAGAGGAATACGCTTCCGAGTATCATGAGTCCGGCCTTGTTTCCCGGGCTGAAGAGAACCTTTACCGCATAGTACGGATTGAGTGCCTTGATTATCGACAGATCTCCCAGAGCCAGCCATATACCGGTAATACCGAGGAAGAGGAACCATACCATCATGACCGGTCCGAACATCTTTCCGATCGAGCTCGTTCCGCTTCTCTGGATCATGAAGAGCACACATATTATGGTTATGGTGATAACGAGGACCACGACCTGGCCCTCTCCGAGCAGCTTGTTCATGAACGGTATGCTTCGGAGACCTTCGACAGCTGTCGTAACTGTGACCGCAGGAGTAAGGACTCCGTCTGCCAGCATGGTGCATCCGCCTATCATTGTCGGGATAATAAGCCATTTGCCGCAGCCCCTTACAAGGCTGTAAAGGGCAAATATTCCGCCCTCACCGTGGTTGTCCGCTCTCAGAGCTATCATTACATGCTTTACTGTTGTCAGAAGCGTTATAGTCCAAATTACGAGTGACAGCGAACCCACTATGAATTCAGGATCCACATTCTGAATGCCGCCGTTTCCCTCGACGATAGACTTCATAACGTACATAGGAGATGTACCTATGTCGCCGTAGACGATACCGATAGCGACGAGGAACATCCCCATACTGAATTTGATTTTATGCGTTTCTATAGAATTCTCCATTTCCCCTTGTTTACCTTTTGCTGAATATTGAAATAAGTTAGTGTTAAGAAACTGTTAATTTTTGAATTGCAGTGATTATAGCACAACCAACTTATTCTTTACACATTATTTGAATTCAACAGTTTCGTATTCTGTTTCTTTTTCTGCGATCCTGGCATTATATTTTTCGTTCCATACTGCAGCATCATCCCTTTTGATCCTGTCAAACATGCCATTCTTTTTGCATGCATAGATTATAAGCGCATAGAGCGCTTCAAAGACCGCAAGGAATACAACAGACTGCCAGTTTGTTTCGGATGAAAGTGTTCCGTAGCCAAGACCAAGCGTATAGAATGCCGTCATGTTATTTGCTATATGTATGGCTGAGCTGGCCTCGATGCCTCCCGAAAACCATGTATCGAGGCAGTAGAACACTCCGCTCAGGAATATGCCGAATATCCCGATAAGATTATATGCATGAACTACAGCGAACAATGCCGCGGAGCACACTATCGAAAGCACCGGTATCCTGAACCAGGAGCCGAAGGTCTGCATCAGAAAGCCCCTGAATACGTATTCTTCCGCTATACACTGTAGAGGTCCGATAATCGTCAGCATAATAAAGCCTGCAGCTGTAAAGCGTACGGCCCCGTCCCTGTCGCTCATAAAGACCTGTACAACCACGATCGGAAGCGAGCAGACCACGATCGCGATGAGCAGGCATCTGAAAAAAATGCCGAAGTCCCAGCCGCCCCTTGACGATGTGTATGAGCTGAAAGGCCTCTTGCCCGCTATCCTGTTGGCAAGTGCGAGACACGGGATCATTACAGCGATCCCTCCAAGTGTAACGATCACTCCTACCGGTGTATATGCGTCAAGAGTGTCATAGCCGCCTGTCGCAAGATCCAGCACATTATTGATATCACCTGTCGCAAGTGCCGTAATAAAAATGATCAGCAGATCACTGATAAAAAAGAATACGGCAAGCAAAATAAAGACCAGGATAGGTCTGAACCATCTATAAGTGATGAACTTACGCGGATATGTCGTGAAATCAGGCATTACTATCCTCCTCTGCCGGGATATAAACATTGTCTTCCCATCCTGGCCGCAAAAGTCAGTATACCACAATTCATGCAAAAAGGCTGATGCAGGAAGTCTATCCCGCACCAGCCTTTGTCTTATTTATCAGTGCGATTATTGCCGTATTACAGCAGGCTTACCGAAGCGATAAGTCCCGCGAATACGATGGATACCATGGATACCAGCTTGATCAGGATGTTGATCGAAGGTCCGGATGTATCCTTGAACGGGTCGCCGATAGTGTCGCCGACAACTGCAGCCTTGTGGTTGTCGCTTCCCTTGCCGCCGAAGTTGCCCGCCTCGATGTACTTCTTGGCGTTGTCCCATGCTCCGCCGGAGTTAGCCATGAAGATAGCCATGATGAAGCCGGAAACCGTAGCTCCGCAGAGCATTCCGACTACACCGAGTCCGCCGAGGATGAGGCCCGTCACGATAGGAGCTGCGATGCCTACGCATGCAGGCAGGATCATCTCCTTGAGGGATGCCCTTGAGCAAAGGTCTACGCAGCGTGCATAGTCCGCTTCTGCCTTGCCTTCCATGAGGCCCGGGATCTCTTTGAACTGGCGTCTTACTTCTACTACTACGCTCTGTGCAGCGCGGTTTACGGCGCCCATTGTCAGAGCTGAGAAGAGGAACGGCAGACACGCTCCGATGAAGAGTCCGACCAGGACTTTCGGATCGAGCAGGTTCAGCTGAAGATCCTGTCCTTCAGGCATGTACACAAGAAGTTTTTCCTTGAAGTTTGCGATAAGTGCAAGAGCTGTCATTCCGGCAGAGCCGATAGCGAAGCCCTTACCTGTTGCTGCTGTTGTGTTGCCGAGTGAGTCGAGAGCGTCTGTTCTCTGCCTTACTTCAGGCGGGAGTCCTGCCATCTCTGCGATTCCGCCGGCGTTGTCAGCTACAGGACCGTAAGCGTCTGTAGCAAGTGTGATTCCGAGTGTCGAAAGCATTCCTACAGCTGCGAGCGAAATGCCGTAGAGTCCGATGCTCGAAGGAGCAACGTCTACCGGGCAAAGACCCGAGCAGTAGTAAGCGATGATGATAGCAGCGCCTACGATGAGGATAGGCAGTGTTGTTGAAGCCATTCCTGTTCCGAGTCCGCTGATGATAAGTGTAGCTGTACCTGTCTGCGACGACTCAGCGATCTTCTGTGTCGGCTTATATGTATCCGATGTGTAGTACTCGGTGCAGAGTCCGATAAGAACGCCTGCGAGCAGTCCTGCGATGATAGCAAGGTAGAGTCCGTAGAACTCGATACCGAAGAGCCACCAAACAAGTACGAACGAGAAGATAGCTGTTGCGATAGCCGAGAAGTTTGTGCCGCGGCGAAGTGCAGCGAGCAGGTTCTTCTGGCTTGCGCCTTCCTTTGTCTGAACAAAGAAAGATCCGATAACGGAGAATACTACTCCGACGGCGGCCATAAGAAGCGGAAGAGCAACGGATTTTACTCCGAGACCGCTTGCATAGAACGCGATAGCTCCGAGAGCGCATGTCGAAACCATGGATCCTACATAGGACTCATAAAGGTCTGCGCCCATTCCGGCAACGTCACCGACGTTGTCTCCTACGTTGTCAGCGATAACAGCCGGGTTACGAGGGTCATCCTCAGGGATGCCCGCCTCAACTTTACCTACGAGGTCAGCTCCGACGTCAGCAGCCTTTGTGAAGATACCGCCGCCTACACGGGCGAAGAGAGCCATCGAAGATGCTCCCATTCCGAATGTGACCATTGCGGCTGTGATGTTTTCAAGAGTTTCATGGAACACCAGGTCAAGCAGCGCATACCAGAGTGAGATGTCGAGAAGTCCGAGACCTACTACTGTGAATCCCATTACTGAACCTGCGGAGAACGCTACTCTGAGGCCCTTGTTGAGACTCTGCTGTGCTGCGCATGCAGTACGGTCATTAGCCCTTGTGGCGATGCTCATGCCGATGTATCCGGAAAGGCCCGAGAAGAAGCCTCCTGTGATAAATGCGAACGGCACATACCATGTGAGCTTATGTGTTGCTGCCATTCCGCAAAGAACAAGGAACATGACAGCGAAGAAGATAATTACAGTGCGGTACTGACGCTTCAGGAAAGCGCTGGCTCCTGTACGAACAAATCTGGAGATCTGTTTCATCCTGTCTGTACCCTCGTCCGCATTGAGGACCTTCTTTGCCTGTGCATATGCAAAGATAAGGGCGCAGACGGAAGCAAACAGACTTATCCAGTACAGATGTGTTAACAGATAGTCTTGCATTTGAATTGCCTCCTTAGTTTATTGATACAAAGCAACCCCTTTGATTAGGATTATACGCCTGTATTTTTTTGTACTCAATAAAAAACAAGGCGATCTTTGTATTTCTTTGTACTTGAAGTATATCAAATAGTATTGAAATTAAGAATAACTAAACGCCGCTATTATTGTTTTTTTGAAAAAAAACAGTCTCCGTATTGTCTGAAATCACAATAAGTGCAGCGTTTTTTATTTGTCTTTCCAATCCGGTGTCTGTCAAAAAAATGACATTTGCTGCAAATAAAAAAGCAGGCACATGACCTCCCTTCCGGAAGTGTCTGTGCCTGCCTCTGATTCAGATAAGGTCTGCTTTAAGCTGTAAGCTTAAGCGTTGCGCTTCTCTTCGATAGCTGCCTGAGCCGCTGCGAGTCTTGCGATAGGAACTCTGAACGGTGAGCAGGATACGTAGTTGAGGCCGACCTTGTGGCAGAAGTGTACGGAAGCAGGATCTCCGCCGTGCTCTCCGCAGATACCGAGCTTGATGTTCGGTCTTGTCTTCTTTCCGCCGTCAACAGCCATCTTGACCAGCTTGCCGATTCCGGACTGGTCGAGCGACTGGAACGGATCGTTCTCAAGGATGCCCTTGTTTACGTACTCCTTGATGATAGCGCCTGTATCGTCTCTGGAGAATCCGAATCCCATCTGTGTCAGGTCGTTTGTACCGAACGAGAAGAACTCAGCTTCCTCAGCGATCTCGTCTGCTGTAAGAGCAGCTCTTGGGATCTCGATCATTGTTCCGACCATGTACTTCATGTTCTGACCGGACTCAGCGATCAGCTTATCAGCTACCTCTACGATAGTATTCTTGACGAACTTGAGCTCGTTTACGTGACCTACCAGCGGTACCATGATCTCAGGAACGATATCAAGACCATCTTCAGCTCTGACTTCGAGAGCAGCGCTGATGATAGCTTCTGTCTGCATCTCTGCGATCTCAGGATATGTGACAGCCAGTCTGCAGCCACGGTGTCCGAGCATTGGGTTGAACTCGTGGAGCTCGAGAGTCTTGTTTACGATCTTCTCATAAGGGATTCCGAACTGCTCGGATACCTGCTTGATGTCTTCATCTGTCTTAGGCAGGAACTCGTGCAGAGGCGGGTCAAGCAGTCTGATAGTAACAGGTCTGTCGCCCATTGCCTTGTAGATGCCCTTGAAGTCTTCCTTCTGGTAAGGCAGGAGACCTGCGAGAGCTTCTCTTCTTTCCTCTTCGTTGTCAGCGAGGATCATTCTTCTGATCTTAGGGATCCTCTCATCTTCGAAGAACATGTGCTCTGTACGGCAGAGTCCGATACCCTCAGCGCCAAACTCTACAGCCTGCTTAGCGTCTCTAGGGTTATCAGCGTTTGTTCTTACCTTCAGTGTTCTGGCTTCATCAGCCCACTCCATGATCTGTCCGAAGTCTCCGGAGAGCTCAGGTGCGAGAGTCTTGATAGCCTCTGTGTAAACGCTTCCGTCAGAACCGTTCAGGGATATGCTGTCGCCTTCGTGATAAGCCTTGCCGCCAACTGTCATTGTCTTGTTAGCTTCGTCAACAACGATGTCCTTGCAGCCTGCTACGCAGCACTTGCCCATTCCTCTTGCTACTACAGCAGCGTGGGATGTCATTCCGCCTCTTGCTGTCAGGATACCCTGAGCAGCTACCATTCCTGCGAGGTCCTCAGGCGAAGTCTCTTCTCTTACGAGGATGACCTTCTTGCCTTCTTCTGCGAATGCAGCAGCGTCCTCTGCCGAGAATACGATCTGTCCTGTTGCAGCTCCCGGTGAAGCCGGAAGTCCCTTAGCTACAGCTGTAGCCTTCTTGAGCTCGTCAGCGTCGAATACAGGGTGCAGGAGCTGGTCGATCATTTCAGGCTCAACTCTCATTACGGCTGTATCCTTGTCGATGAGGCCTTCCTTAACGAGGTCTACGGCAACCTTTACGGCAGCAGCAGCTGTTCTCTTACCATTACGTGTCTGCAGCATGAAGAGCTTACGGTCTTCTACTGTGAACTCCATGTCCTGCATGTCTTTGTAGTGGTTCTCGAGAGTGTTTGCGATCTTCTCGAACTGTGCATATACCTCAGGGAAAGCGTCTGCCATCTCGGAGATAGGCTGCGGTGTTCTGATACCTGCTACTACGTCCTCACCCTGAGCGTTTACGAGGAACTCACCGAAGAGCTTGTTCTCGCCGTTAGCCGGGTTACGTGTGAAGGCAACGCCTGTTCCGGAGTCGTTTCCGGAGTTTCCGAATACCATGGACTGAACGTTTACAGCTGTTCCCAGGGAATCGGAGATGTCATACATCTTTCTGTAAAGGATAGCTCTGTCGTTGTTCCAGCTTCTGAATACAGCCTTGATAGCCTCGAGCAGCTGATCCTTAGGCTCCTGCGGGAACTCTCTTCCGAGCTCTCTCTTTACTACTTCCTTGTAGCCCTTGATGACTTCCTTGAGGTCGTCAGTTGTGAGCTCTACGTCATACTCAACGCCGGCTTTCTTCTTCTGGCCTTCGAATACCTCGTCGAAGTTGGACTTCTTGATCTCCATTACGACGTCGCCGAACATCTGGATGAATCTTCTGTAGCTGTCGTAAGCAAATCTCTCGTTGTTTGTCTTCTTTGCAAGTCCCTCAACGGCGATATCGTTAAGTCCGAGGTTGAGGATGGTGTCCATCATGCCCGGCATCGAGATCGGTGCTCCGGATCTTACCGAAACGAGCAGCGGATTCTCATTGTCTCCGAACTTCTTTCCCATTACCTCTTCGAGTTCTGCGAGGTGCTCCCAGACTTCGTCGATTACTTCCTGAGCGAGAACTCCGCCGTCTTCAGTGTACTTTCTGCAGACGTCAGTTGTGATGGTGAAACCGAAAGGTACAGGAAGACCGATATTGGTCATCTCTGCCAGGTTAGCACCCTTTCCGCCGAGAAGTGCTCTCATGTCCTTGGAGCCTTCATTGAACGAATAAACGTACTTTGCCATGTTTAATTCTCCTTTTTCTATAGATGCGGAACGGTGATGGGATTCATCGTCCCTAGATTTAGCTTATTTAGAACTGTAATCTTTCTTCGATGTAATCCTTTACTTCTGCGACAGGAACACGTACCTGCTCCATCGTGTCGCGGTCACGGATAGTTACACAGTTATCTTCTGCTGTATCGAAGTCAACACAGATGCTGAACGGTGTTCCGATCTCGTCTTCTCTTCTGTATCTCTTTCCGATAGAGCCCGATGCATCGTATTCTACCATGAAATGCTTGCTGAGTTCATCATAAATCGGAAGAGCGACATCTTCGAGTTTCTTTGAGAGCGGCAGGACTGCTGCCTTGTACGGAGCCAGAGCCGGGTGGAGTCTCAAAACTGTTCTGACATCCTCCTTGCCCTTTCCGTCAACGAGCACTTCCTCGTCATATGCGTCGACCAGGAACGCCAGCACGAGTCTCTCTACACCTACCGACGGCTCGATGCAGTAAGGCACGTAGCGCTCGTTCGTCTCAGGATCGAGATAGCTCATGTCCTCACCGGAGTGTGTCTGATGCGCCTTGAGGTCGTAGTCTGTCCTCGAAGCGATGCCCCAGATCTCGCCCCATCCGAACGGGAAGAGGTACTCGACGTCTGTAGTAGCGTTGCTGTAGTGCGAAAGCTCTTCAGGGCTGTGATCTCTGAATCTTGTGAACTCTTCCTTGAGTCCGAGGTTCCTGAGGAATGCAGCGCAATAGTCCTTCCAGTACGCGAACCAGTCAAGCTCTGTGCCCGGCTTGCAGAAGAACTCAAGCTCCATCTGCTCAAACTCCCTCACCCTGAAGATGAAGTTGCCCGGGGTTATCTCGTTTCTGAATGACTTTCCTACCTGTGCGATGCCGAAAGGTATCTTCTTTCTGGCTGTTCTCTGAACATTCTTGAAATTGACAAAGATTCCCTGCGCCGTCTCAGGCCTCATGTAGATCTCTGACTTTGAATCTTCGGTAACGCCCTGGAATGTCTTGAACATCAGGTTGAACTGTCTGATACCGGTGAAGTTGCTCTTTCCGCAGTTAGGGCACTTGATGGCCTTTTCTGCGATAAAGCTTTCCATCTCCTTGTTTGTCCAGCCGTCTACGATGACTTCATCATCAGGATTCTGCTCTTTGAGGTAATCCTCGATGAGCTGGTCAGCTCTGTAGCGTGTCTTGCACTCTTTGCAGTCGATCAGCGGATCGCTGAATCCGCCTACGTGTCCCGATGCCACCCATGTCTGCGGGTTCATCAGTATGGCTGCATCGAGTCCGACGTTCAGTTTCGATTCTCTTACGAATTTGCGTCTCCACGCGTCCTTGATGTTGTTCTTGAATTCCACTCCCAGAGGACCGAAATCCCATGTGTTTGCGAGACCTCCGTAGATCTCTGATCCCGGGAAGATATAGCCTCTGTTTTTGCAGAGAGCGATTATCTTCTCCATGGTCACGGCTCTGTCGGTTACAGGTATACCTTTCTTGTCAATTGGCATTATTTACAGCTCCTCATCCTTAAACTCTTCTTCGATTATGTCTTCAGCGTCGCTCTGCTTGTAAGCCTCGGAGGCATCCTTTATGAGCTCCTTTACTGTCTTGCCGGCCTTCTTTGCAAAGCTGTCGATCGTGCTCATGAGCTCGTCAAGAGTGTCGCCCTGCTCGACCTTCTCTACGCCTTTGACGATAAGTCCCTTTGCCTTGTCATAGACTCCGACGACCTTTCCGTCGATGTCGACGACCTTGCCTTTGTCATCAACAAAGTCGATATTGCACTGGGTTCCCACAGCGGCAACGATGCCGAATATAGCTCCCCATGGGACCAGGACCGCTCCGATGACTCCCGCTGTTACAGGGAAGTTAACGATGGTCTTTCCGTCCTTGCTGATAAGGATCCTCGAGACATTGCCCTTGTCTACGATCTCTTTCATCTTTGCGAATATAGGGCTGTCCTTGAGGCTTCCTCCGTCGACCTTGTCATGCTCTTTGTTCTTTACTTCTTCGAGGGCGATAATAGCATCAACTACACTGCCCTCTGCAGCCTCTAAAGCTGCCTTGGACTCGGCATAAGTAGCTCCGGTCCTGTCCTTTACAAGTTCGATTTTTTCCAGTGTGATTTCCATTATTACACCTCCAATCCGCCGGACGCCCTGAGCACTCCGCTGCCCAGATAATGGTCCGTATAGTCTGCGAGTATCTCTCTGACCTCACGCCTCACCTTAGGCCTGAGATCAACTTTTTCAAACGTTTTGAGTGGTTTAGACGTAAAGTATCTAAACACATTGATTATATCGAAATCCGGTTGATAAATCAACGAATTGCCCTCTCTTTTCTCCTCTTCGGCGCAGTCCGGACATATGATGCCGCCGCTGCTTACGGAGAACTTTCTGAAGCCCTCTCCGAAATCCGATACGCTCTTTCCGCAGTTGACGCAGCAGTCCGTTTCAGGTGCTACGCCGAGAGTTCTGAGAGTCTTTACAACGAACGCGAGGAGCAGGGTCTCTGAAGCGGACTTGGTTACCGATACCGACTGCAGGAATTCGAGGCTTAAATCAAAAAGCCCCGGCATAGGCGCCTCTTCGTCAAGGACCTTGTCCATATATTCTATGAACGCGGATGCCGCCTCAAAGCGGTCGATGTCCTCTCCTATCGAATAGAAGCTCTTTATCGCCGAAGCCGTATTGATGCTGTATGAGTCTCTTCCCTTGAAGATATCGTACTCGGCATATGTAAAAGGACGCAGAGCAAGAGCTGCCTTTCCGCGCGACTTCTCGTTTATGGAAGTGCCGGCAGACAGCTTTCCGTAGCGCTTAGTGAATACCACGATCATGCGCCTGTTATTCGCGATCTTTCTCTGTCTCAGTACGATTCCTTCTGTTGTGATGACCATATATACATGCTGCCGCACGCCGGTGCTTATTCCGGAGCGGAGTGCGGCCGTTATTTTTCGTCCTTATAGCCCCAGTTACGTATGGTGCGCTCTGAGTCGCGCCATCCCTCCTTCACCTTTACGAAGAGGCTGAGGAAGACCTTGCCGCCGAGCAGATCCTCTATCTCAAGGCGGGCTGCTTTGCCGACTCCCTTGAGCTTGTTTCCGCCCTTTCCGATGATGATGCCCTTGTGCGACTTCTTCTCGCAGTAAATGACGGCAGATATCTCTGTCGCAGCGCGCGGATTCTCAGGCTCTTTGAAAGACTCGATCTCAACGAATACTCCGTGCGGCACCTCATCCTCAAGATAATTCATCAGCTTCTCGCGGATGATCTCGCTTACGATAAACCTTACCGGATCGTCAGTCGCGATATCTTCAGGATAGTACATAGGGCCTTCTTCCATGTACCCCGCGAGCCTGTCTCTGAGCATCTCAACATTATCGCCGCGGAGAGCAGACACTCCGTAGATATCATCGAAGAGTCCGGTCTCATCGTACCTGTTGTAAAGCTCGAGGTACTTCTCAGGGCCTATGAGGTCGGTCTTGTTTATCGCCAGGATCTTAGGCGCCTCTGTGTCCTCGAGTATCTTCAGTATGGCTTCGTCGCCCTTTCCGAAGTCGAGTGTTCCGTCGATTATAAGCAAAATGACGTCGACCCCGCTCAGGGTGTTGACGGCCGTCTCATTTATAGCGGACCCGAGCTTGTTGTGCGGCTTGTGTATTCCCGGAGTGTCCAGAAATACCATCTGAAGTCCGCCGCCCTCTTCATAGTCAAGGTCGGTATAAATGCCTGTTATCCTGTTGAGTGTCGTCTGCGGCTTTGAAGATGTTATGGCTATCTTCTCGCCGAGTATCTTGTTCATCAGCGTGGACTTTCCCACATTCGGGCGCCCCGCTATCCCTATAAATCCTGATTTCATCTTCTGCGATCAACTCCTATTGCTGACAGCACCTCTTCTTCGCGCGCTCTCATCACCTTCTTTTCGTCTTCTTCCATGTGGTCATAGCCGAAAAGGTGCATCATGCTGTGCACAAAAAGGTAGAGCATCTCGCGCGTGAGGCCTGTGCCGTATTCTTCGGCCTGCCTTACGGCCTGTTCATAGCAGATCACCACGTCTCCGACGAGAGTCGCCGTGTCGTCATCCGCCAGGTCGTCAAGAAGGTCGTCGTGTCCGCCAAACTGCGGAAAACTGAGGACATCCGTAACACTGTCCTTCTCCCTGTACTCACGGTTGAGTTCAAGTATGGTGTCCTCATCGACGATGGTTACTCCCACCTCAGGATCGTTTTCTATCGAGTCCAGATCTATCTCTTCGCCGAACTCCGTCCTGAGTGCTTCGTCTGCGGCCCTCTCCATAAGGGACCACATCTCCGGTGTCAGCCTGTCAAATTTGTCATTGAATACTATCTGCATACGTCACCTGTCGCTTACTTTGTTGCCCTTTGCAGTGCTGCTTCTGACTTTATTCTTATTGTCGTAAGAATCGTATGCCCTGATTATGCGCTTTACGAGCTCGTGTCTTACGACGTCCACCTCGCTGAAGGTGTTGAACCTTATTCCTTCAACGCCGCTTAGCACCTTGCGTGCCTCCTTGAGACCCGACACAGTGCCGTTCGGAAGGTCTATCTGCGTCACGTCTCCGGTGACCACGACCTTCGAGTTGAAGCCCATTCTGGTGAGGAACATCTTCATCTGTTCGCGTGTGGTGTTCTGCGCCTCGTCGAGGATGATGAAAGCGTTGTCGAGCGTGCGGCCTCTCATGTACGCAAGAGGCACGACTTCGATGACGCCTTTTTCCCTGAGTCTTGCTGCAGCCTCGATCCCGAGAACGTCATACAGCGCGTCGTAAAGCGGACGCAGATAAGGATCTACCTTCTCCTGCATGTCGCCAGGGAGGAATCCAAGTCTCTCGCCTGCCTCAACGGCCGGTCTTGTGAGGATTATCCTCTCGACTTCCTTGTTCTTGTACGCGTTGATCGCCATGGCGCAGGCAAGATAAGTCTTGCCCGTTCCGGCCGGACCGATGCCGAATACCATATCGGCTGCCCTTATATTGTCGACATAGTCCTTCTGGGCCTGTGTCTTCGGCTTGAGAGGTCTTCCCGTATGCGTATAGCATATGATGTCGCGCGATACCTTCTGCTCATCGAAGCTCTTGCCGCCCGCTTCCATCTCGATCAGGTAGTTGAGCTTCTGCGAGTCGATCTCAGGCTCGACCGCCAGCGCCTCTATAAGCTTGGCGATGATGCGCGCCGCAAGTTCGGGATCCCTGCCTCTTATCGTGAGGACATTGTCCCTGAGTGACATCTCAGTGCCTGTGAACTTCTCCACCGAGCGTACGTTTGCGTCGTAATTGCCGAAGAGACCCTGTACGTTGATCTCTTCAGGTATGTTGATCTTGTAATCCATAGGCTGTTCTTTATTTACCGCTAAGGAAGTCCTTGACTGCCTTGTTGACTGCCGAACCGTCAGCCTTGTCCTTGAGTTCTGCCATGACGCTCTTCATGAGGACTCCCATGTTCTTCATGCCCTCTTCGATGCCGAGCGAATCAGCGATCTCCTTTACCTTGGCCTTTATCTCCTCTTCGCCCATCTCCTCAGGGAGGTAAGCCTGGAGGATCTCGATCTCCTTCTTGTAGCCTTCGACCATGTCATCTCTGCCGGCCTTTGCGAAGTCTGCAAGAGCGTCTGTTCTCATCTTGACCTGCTTCTTGATGATCTTGACGATGTCTGTGTCATCCTCAAGAGTTACTCTCTGGTCTACCTCGTACTGCTTGATGGCAGCCCTTACCATGTTGACTGTCTCTTTCTTTACGCTGTCGGCAGCCTTCATGGCGTCCTTGTAATCCTGCATAAGTTGTTCTTTGAGACCCATTGTTTTCTCCTTGATCTTATCGTTTATATGAATGATTTTATTTATCAGTGCTGAACAGAAAAAAATGCGAACCAATCGAGCGGTCCGCATCCTTTGACTTTATTAGTACTTGCGAGCTTTCTTGCGAGCAGCCTCAGACTTCTTTTTACGTCTTACGCTTGGCTTCTCGTAGTGCTCTCTCTTGCGAAGCTCGGCCATGACGCCGTCGCGAGCGCAAGATCTCTTAAATCTCTTAAGAGCACTCTCCAGGCTCTCGTTTTCTCTTACTATTACCTGTGCCATATTCTTGTCTCACCTCCCGTCGTCATAGGATTATTGTGGCTTTTCGGCCGCAACGAAGAGATTTTACTACTCTCAGAACAGATTGTCAATAATATCTCCCGCCATCATTTTGCGTCTTGCATCTCCGTCCTGAGCAAACTTCTCCGCAGCCCTTCCGTGGACCATCACGCCGTACATAAGGCTCGTGTCCGGATCATTGCCCTGCGCGATGAGCGATGCGATTACTCCCGCCAGGACATCGCCCGAGCCTGCAGTAGCCAGGCCCGAATTGCCCGCAGTGTTAAGATACAGGCGCTGTCCTCTTCCCTGATCTCTGAGGGCTATAAGTGAAACATCTGATTTCACTACCATGCTCACATCGAATCTTTCCGAGAACTTGCGGGTATATCCTATCCTGCTCCTTGCCACTATGTTTATGTCCTCTCCGCAGAGCCTTGCCATCTCGCCCAGATGCGGCGTGATAACGCAGCTGCATTTTCTCTTGCGGAACGACTTGAGGTTTCTTGATATGAGATTCAGAGCTCCCGCATCGAATACGGCCGGAGTGCTTCCCGCCAGGATCTGCTTCACAAGCAGCCTGCCGACGGAGTCTTCCCTGAGTCCCGGACCTATGAGGATCACGTCAGTTCCCTTCCTGAAGTCCTCGAAAGCGCCGAGCACGTCATCTGCCTTATAAGGCACCGCTACAGCCTCAGGTATCGAAACATTGAAGAATCCGGTGTACTTTGACGGGCAGAATATCTTTACCAGTCCGCAGCCGGCCCTGTAAGCGGCCTTTGCAGCAAGCATGCCCGCTCCCAGCATACCGTTGGTGCTTATCACGAGTCCCACGGTGCCGAATGTGCCTTTATGTCCGGTCTCAGCTCTTGGGATCAGAGCCTTTCCGATAGTCGAATCCAGGAAGCCGCTGTTCAGCACCTCGAGCTTGTCGGCTATGCTGTCCAGAGCGTCATTCATGAGCCCTATATCCACGACCTTCACTTCGCCGCAGCATTCTCTGCCGGCGCCGAAGAACATGCCTGTCTTATAGCTTCCGAAGGTCACGGTCATGTCGGCCCTTATGGCCTCACCCATTATGAGTCCGCTCGTCGCGTTGAGACCCGAAGGCACATCTATTGCTACCTTGAGTCCCGACTTTGAATTGATGTATTTGACAAAGCGGATATCGTCATCTGACAGCACCTTATTGAGGCCTATGCCATAGATACCGTCAATGATGCAGTCGTATTTTGCGTTGAGGATATTGCGCTCGATGCCGCGAAGGCCTGATACCCTGACCTCCCTGTGGGAGTTCATGAGAATGCTCATCTGGCGCTTCAGTTCATCACCGGCTTTTTCGATCCTGCCCGCAAAGTACACATTTACGTCTGTGTATCCCTTCTGTGCAAGCCATCTCGCCGCGGCTACAGCATCGCCGCCGTTGTTGCCGTGTCCGGCCAGGACCAGGATCTTCGCTGACTTAACGGGCACTCTTTCTGCCACGACATCAGCTACCCCGCGCGCTGCGTTCTCCATAAGAACGACACCCGGAAGCCCGGCGCGCGAAGCGTATTCATCCATGTATTTCATTCCCTTTGCCGTCAATGCATACATCTGGCAATTACCTCTCTTTATCTGTGATCATACAAGAGTATCCCACTTTATGATGTTTTTGTCGAATACCGGGCCTGCATCGCTGCAGTTGAGCCTGCCTTCCGTGGTATCGATGAAGCAGTCGTCGTAGTCCGCGGATTCTGCGAGGACCGTGCTGCTGAGGCTGAACTGTCCCTCATCTGACTTGTCAGCCAGCGACTTCAGCATGCTGAGCGAACCGCCCGCGCATATGTACGGGGCATTTCTGACCGCGTCGGATGCGCTTCCTTCACGGCCGTTGCTTCCGTCAAGCGTAAGCACTTCTATCTCGTTCACAAGGTTCGCAAAGGTATCCAGCATGTAGATATCCTTCTTTGTCGGATAGCTGAGTATGAGCCTGCAGCCCTTGCCGCGCATAAGAAGACTGCGGGCAAGACCGAGCATCTCAGGTATCCCGAGGTCATCGGCAACAAGACACGAACCGTCCGGGATGGCATCGAGATCAAATCCGTTGCCGAGTCCGGCCGTGACTATCACATCGTCTCCCGGGCGGAGCTGTGAAAGAACAGTGCCTTCCCTTCCCTCTGCCGGGAAAACTATCGTGAATCTGTTGCTGTCGAAATCGCATACCTGATAAGGTCTTCTGATCCCGCCTGCTTCTATCATTGCGTACTGTCCCGGGAGAGTGAAGTCACACTCGCCCATGTCGAAAGTCATCTTGTGTATATTGCGAACAAGATTGTCATTCTGTACGATCTTGCCTGTCTTTTTCATTGTTCTCTGTTATTCCTTGGTTGATACTGCGGACCGCACGGCAGTCCGCTCCCACATAGTCCCTTTTATTTTCCGGAAGATTTTCTTATTGCCTCGATTATCTCTTCCTTTGTAGCCCTGCTGCTCACCTTTACGCCGGCCTTCTGAGCTGCCTCGATAAGTTCGGCTTTCTTCATGGCCATGCTTACCTCAGGCGCTTCTTCCGGAGTTTCCGGGGATTCTGCAGCCTCTGCACCGATCTCAACGTCGGTCTCGACCTCCGGAACATCAGCCGGCTCTTCCGCGGTCTCAGCTTCAGCATCTGCAGCTGCGGCTTCAAGTTCGGTAAAGCCCTCATCCGCCTTTTTCTCTTCGGCCTCTATCGGCTCTACGACGACAGGTTTAACGACAGGTTTGACCTCAGGCTCGGCAGCCTTAGCTTCTTCCTGCACAGTCTGCTCCTGCCTGCGCTGTATATCTTCGGTGATCTTTTTATGTGCCTGCTCTTCAGCTTTTGCCGCCTTCTTCGCAAGGTTCATCTTTTCAGACTCCTTGAGGTCTACGACGTAGCTGTCGAGGATCTTGTCATGCCAGGATCTGTTTTTGTCATCAATGAGGATCCAGATGAATCCGAGAAGCATTACTCCGGAGGCCTGCTTTACGATGCACTCTCTCAGCATCATCATCCAGAAGCCGAAAGGTTTTCCGTTGCGGCTCGATACTACCTGGAGTCCGACAAGGGCCTTGCCGATCGACTTGCCCTTTGCATAGAAGATGCACTCCACGACTATGTAGGCTATCAGCACCAGGAAGAGCACCACTATGATCGCAGCGCTTGCTCCGTTGAGCCTGCTTCCGTAGTCGAAGCCCGGGTTATAGCCGTAGCCGTATCCATATCCATAGCCGTAGCCGAAATCATCGTCAAACATGTTTATGCCTGCGGCAGCCATAGTGGCAACAAATATAAGATAAACAAAGAAGGGAACAACAAAATCGATACAGAACGCACCGAACCTCTTGCCCCTTGATGCGAGTTTCATAACTTTCTTTTCTGCCATGTTTCTTTCTCCGCTGTCTTATTTTCGCAAATAGCTCATAATGCAGGACAAACAAAACGGTCCGCATCAAAGCTACGCTTAATTATACAACACAATTGTCAACTTTTTTATAGAAACAGTGAATTTCAATTCACTTAATATCCGCATTCCTTAATGAAACGGATGCATTTATTAAATGCTTTTTACATAAAAGACGGCGCAAAGCAGACCTCTGAGCCTGTTTTGCGCCAATGTGTTTTATCCGGCCTGAAATCAATCTTCGTGCGGTTCGAATCCAACCAGGCTCTCAGGCATTTCTCTTCCGCTTCTTGTGTAGTAGTCAACAAGAGCTGCCTTGATAGCGTCCTCTGCGAGTACCGAGCAGTGGATCTTTCTTGCAGGAAGTCCGTCGAGCGCGTCGACTACTGCCTTGTTTGTGAGTTCGAGAGCTTCGTCAAGACTCTTTCCCTTGATGAGCTCTGTTGCCATGGAGCTTGTAGCTATGGCGCTTCCGCATCCGAAAGTCTTGAACTTTACGTCTGCGATCTTATCGTCCTCGATCTTGAGGTACATCTTCATGATGTCTCCGCAAACCGGGTTTCCGACTTCGCCTACTCCGTCCGCATCCTCGATTACTCCAACGTTTCTCGGATTCTCAAAGTGATCCATTACCTTATCTGTATACAGTGACATGTTATGTCTCCTTTCAGTTTCTATGTAAAGTGTACTTTACATGCGCTTCTGCGCATGTGTTTCAGATCTATTTTTCAGGGTTCCAGAATTCCGGAACGCAGTGTTCTCTCTTGCCTGTCAGCAGGTCTTCCCAGTAAGGAGACATGCCTCTGTATCTTTCGATTACGCTGTGGACCTTCTCGATGATGTAGTCGATCTGCTCCTCATCGTTGTTGATGTCAAGGCTGAATCTCAGCGAGCCGTGAGCTGCCTCGATAGGAACTCCCATTCCCAGCAGTACGTGCGACGGGTCGAGGGATTCGCTTGTGCATGCGCTTCCCGATGAGCACTCGATGCCGTATGCATCAAGGTGCAGCAGCAGGCTCTCGCCCTCAACACCTTCGAACGACCAGTTGACGTTGCCCGGCAGTCTCTTTACCGGATCACCGTTGAGCTGTGAATAAGGGATGTCCTTGAGACCGTTGATCAGTCTGTCTCTCAGAGCTCTTACCTTGCCCATGTTCTCTTCCATGTTGTCGCAGCCTTCCTTGAGTGCGACAGCCATGGCAGCGATACCCGGAACGTTTACCGTACCGGCGCGCTTTCCTCTCTCCTGGGCTCCGCCTTCGATGACGTTGACCAGTCTGATGCCGTTGCGCGCGTACAGTATGCCTACGCCCTTAGGGCCGTGGAACTTGTGTCCCGACATCGACAGCATGTCGATGTTCATTGCCTGTACGTCGATAGGAAGATGTGCTGCAGCCTGTACGGCATCCGTATGGAAGAGCACTTTCTTCTCCTTGCAGATGGCGCCGATCTCAGGGATAGGCTGGATAGCTCCCATCTCGTTATTTGCAAACATTATGCTGACCAGAGCTGTATCCTCGCGGATCGCGTCTCTAACCTTGCTGACATCTACGATGCCGTTTGACTCAGGAGCGAGGTATGTGACCTCAAATCCTTCGCCCTCGAGCTTCTTCATGGTGTGAAGGATAGCGTGGTGCTCGATATTGAGCGTGATCAGGTGCTTTTTGCCCTTTGCCTTGAGACCTCTTGCTGCCGAAAGCAGTGCCTGGTTATCGGATTCCGAACCGCCCGATGTGAAGTAGATCTCGTTTGGTCTTGCGGCATTGATGCAGCCGGCTACGATCTCTCTTGCCTTGTCAAGCTCTTCCTGTGTGCGCTGTCCGTCGCTGTGAAGGCTGTTCGGGTTGCCGTTGAAGTTATCGAGGCATTCGATCAGTTTGTCGCGCGCGGTCTTGCTGAGGTAAGTTGTCGCGGCATTGTCAGCATAAACTTTCATCTTTTTTCATTCCTCCGTGTTTTTATCTGTTCTCTAGTTCCCGCTGTCTGCAGGTCCACAGCTCTCGCAGTAATCGCCGAGCAGTTTTTTCCGGTTGCCTTCGATTATGTCTTCGAGTGTGATCGCCGACAGATAATTCTCAATAGCTTTGTCCAGACCTGCCCAGAGCGGAAGCGTGCTGCATGTCGCAGCCTTGTCGCACTGCACTCCGTCCTGCATTATGCAGTTTACCGGCGCCAGAGTGCCTTCCGTCAGGAGCAGTATCTCATTTATGTTGTAGTCCTTGGGCTCTCTCGCCAGCCTGTAGCCGCCGTTCTTTCCCCTCAGACTGTTCAGCATTCCGCCCTTGTTAAGGATGGAAATGATGCTTTCAAGATACTTCATGGAGAGGTTTTCTCTTTCGGCTATATCCGACAGGGATACATATCCGTCACCGCCGTTGCGGGCGAGATCAACCATAACGGTCAGCGCGTATCTGCCCTTTGTTGATACCATCATAGCTGCATTCTCCTTTCGGTCTGAATTACTGCAGAGATCATTACGCTGCAGTCACCACGACAAATCCTACTCTTTTGGTAGGAATATGTCAACAGTATTTTCAACTACACCCATTCTTCATTGATTTTTGACAGTGCTGCTTCATATAATATATGTGGGAAAGGATGTCATTGGGATTACGAAAATCTCTTAATAATATGCAGAGGAGATATATATGGCAGTTTTTTACAACGTGATCGCCTTTCTCGGAGGACTATCCATGTTCCTTTACGGAATGCGGGTCATGGGAGACGGTCTCAAAAGTTCTTCGGGCGGAGCCATGCAGTCCGCGCTGGCGAGAGTGACCAATAAACCGGCAATGGGTTTCATACTCGGCATGCTGGTCGCGTGCATCATACAGAGCTCCACCGCCACGATAGTCATTACAGTCGGCCTTGTAGGCGCCGGCTTCCTTACATTCCACCAGTCCGTAGGCATAGTGCTCGGCGCTAACGTAGGTACGGCCATAACAGCGCAGATCATACGTCTCATGGACGTCAGTTCGGGCATGGAAAGCCCGCTCTACTTCTTCAAGGCTGATAACCTCGCCCCTCTCGCTCTCGTTATAGGGATCGTTCTTATAATGTTTGTTCGCGGCAGTTCATATAAGACGGCCGGTTCCGTTGCGTGCGGCTTCGGTATACTCTTCATGGGCCTTATCTACATGAGCAATGTGGTATCGGGCTTCGGAGAATCACTCAGCCACCTGCTGACGGCATTCTCAAACAACTACGCACTCGGATTCCTCTCCGGCGTTCTTGTCACCGGAGTCGTTCAGAGTTCTTCGGCCGTAGTCGGCATCATACAGTCCATCGCGAGCTCGGTCGGAGTCACGTTCAGCGCGGTATTCGCAGTCATAATCGGTGTCAACATCGGAGACTGCCTTACCACCTACCTTGTGAGCCGCATAGGTGCAAAGCCTGTTCAGAGGCGTACAGCCGTGGTGCATATCGTATACAACGTATTCGCCGCCCTGCTCTGCTTCCTTGGCATATTCATCGGAAGAAAAACAGGCCTTCTGAACGATGAGATCTGGAATATGACCTTAAACTCCGGCGGAGTCGCCAACATCCATGGCTGCTTCAGGCTGATCCCGGCAGTGCTGCTTCTGCCTTTCGCCGGATTCTTTGAAAAGATCACATGTAAGATCGTAAAGGACGAGCCTCTTGAAGAGGAGGACCGTATCGCCATAGCGGCGCTGGATGCCCTTGACGAGAGACTGTACGAGTCCCCTGCTCTGGCTCTGGAGCAGGCCGAAAGAGTCGTCATGCAGATGTGTGATATCGCTGCCCACAACTACGACGCCGCCGTTCAGCAGATATATAATTATGACCCTAAGCGTGATGCCCGCATCCAGGCCCGCGAGAACCTGCTCGACAGCATGACGGACGCTACCAACAAATACATCGTATCGCTGGCGCCTCACGTGACGAGAGATACCGACAACCGCAGGCAGAACAGGCTCCTCAAGTCCCTGATATGCTACGAGAGGATCGGAGATCTTGCGGTCAATATAACCAACGAAGTCGAAAAACTCAGAGAAGAAAACAAGCAGTTCTCCGATACAGCGCTGAAAGAGCTGCGAGTGGCCTTTGACGCGGTGTACGAGATAATGGAGATAACTTCCGAGGCATATAAGAAAAGAGACTCCGCCCTTGCAGCAAAGGTAGAACCTCTCGAAGAAGTCATAGACGACCTTGTCGAAGATCTGAATGCAAGGCACGTCTACAGAATGGTCAATTCGATATGCGACCCTATCAACGGCATCCGTTACCAGTCGATACTGACCAACGTAGAGCATATCTCGGATAAGTGCAGCGACATCGCCATATACATCATTGAGGGCGACAGAAAAGACATCTTCGGCCGTGAGCATTCATACGTTCACGAGCTGCACCACTCAAACGAGCACAATTATATGCAGAACTACGCCGACGATTACAGCAGGTACTTCAGGGCGCTCGACGCTATCCCGACCGTTTCGGATCCTGCTTCGGAAGCGGAAGCATAAGATCATCATGATAAAGAAAAACCTCTGCAGTCCGCAGAGGTTTTTTGTTGCTTATTGATATGTTCTTCCGGCCTACTCCGAAAAGCGTTTTTCAAAGTTTCCGTAAAGCTTTGTGTTCTCATTCACCATGACGAAGGCATCCGGATCAACGCTTTTTATCACGCTCATAAGGCGCGGGAACTCGTACTTTGTCACCATCGTTGAAAGGATGTAAGTATCCTCGTCGGTGTATCCGCCGGCGCCCTGCCAGTACGTGAGACCGCGGCGCACCTCATGCAGCACCTTGTCAGTGATACCCTCCTTCTTTGTGAAGATGGTAACCTGGACCAGTCTGTTCTGGGTGTGCTGGTAGTCAAGTGCCAGCGAGTTTATCACAGCATAGATGATCGAATATACGACGGTCTGGATGTCAAAGAGGAAGAAGCATACGCCATAGATGACCAGATTGATGGCTATCGCTATCTTTCCGACGCTGAAATTCGGATGCATCTTTGAAAGAGCTACTCCTATGATGTCCTGGCCGCCTCCTGATGTGCCTCCCTTAAGCACCATTCCGGCTCCTGTTCCCGATACTATGCCGCCCACGATGCAGGCTGTCAGATAGTCTTCAAAGATCGGCTTTGATACTACCGGCACCAGCGACATGCAAAGCGATGCTATACCGATGGAAACAACGGTCGTGATGCAGAACTCCTTACCTATCGCCTTATACGCGAGGAAGAAGAGCGGCACATTGATTATCCAGTAAATGATACCAAGATAATCCACGCCGGGGATCTGCGGCACCTTGAGAACGTTCACCAGCAGCATCCTGAGGAGCATAGATATGCCCGTAAAACCGCTGCTGTAGAGGTTCATCGGCGTTATGATCACATTGATGCCGATCGCGAAAATAAGGTTGCCCCCTATAACGAGGGCTACCCTTTTAAGCATATGATTCCTTTTTTCAGGAGTATCCAGTCTCTTACCCAAAGATCCCATTAATCAGCCTTTACCTTCTTCCAGTAATCGCTGTAGAGCTTAGTTGATTCCGGATCGAGAGTCACGAGCGATTCACAGCGGGATATCGTCTCTTCATCCGGGAAGATCGCCTTCTCTTTCAGAAGTTCCTCGTCTATGAGTTCGAGCGCGGCTTCGTTAGGAGTCGTGTAGTACAGATAGTCGAAGTTTGTGGCAGCGACATCAGCCTTGCAGAGGAAGTTGATCCATGCCTCAGCATTTTCCTTGTTTGCGGCATCCTTAGGGATGACCCAGGAGTCGATGAAGAACTCGGAGCCTTCCTTCGGAACTACGAATTCGACGTTCTCATTGAGATCCTTTGTGTACATGTACTCGCCGTTCCAGACTACGCCTATCGCGGCGGATCCGTTTGCGAGGAGGTCGCGGGCAGAGTCGTTAGCGTATTTATAGACCATCGGCTTCTGCTTTATGAGATCGTCTGCCGCAGCCTTTATCTCATCTTCATTTGTGGAGTTTGCGGAATATCCGTTCTTTTTGAGGCCTATCATGAAGGCATCTCTTACGCTGTCAGGCATAACAAGGCTGTCGGTGAATTTCTCGTCCCAGAGGTCGCTCCACGAATCGATCTCTGTATCACCTGTCATCTCCTTGTTGTACAGGATGCCGGCTATTCCCAGCTGATAAGGCACGGAATACTTGTTGCCCGGGTCAAATGCCTCGGACTTTTCCATGTAGACATCGGCGATGTTCTCGATTTCCGGAATATTTCCGAAGTCGATCTCCTGCAGCATGTCATTCTGTGCCATGCGCTCTATCATGTAGTCAGATGTGCAGATGCAGTCATAAGTGGTCGATTTGTTCTCAAGGACCGTATACATCTCCTCTGCTGTGTCGTAATAGTCAGGTATTACCCTGATGCCTGTCTCTGCCTCAAATTCATCGAGCAGCGCAGTATCAAAGTAGTCGCCGTAGCAGTAAACATATACCTCACCGGCGGCACCGCTCCTGCAGCCGCTCAGAAGAGCTGCTGAGGAAAAAATGATCATTGCCGCCATAAACATGGCAAGGCCCCTGAAATATCTGTTGCTGTATTTTTTCTTCATTTACATTCCCCTTGCTGTGCGTACAAATCATCGCACCCCGCATTCACATGTGAAAATCGCGCTAATTATATACTATAATTCCGTCTTGTAAAACATTTTGTATAGCAAAAGAGACTGCGATTTGCAGTCTCTAGTCTGGAGGCGACACCCGGATTTGAACCGGGGGTGAAGGTTTTGCAGACCTCTGCCTTACCACTTGGCTATGTCGCCATACAGTAAAGGGGTTCCTCAGAGCCCCTTACTATTCTTGGCTAGGGTAGCAGGATTCGAACCTGCGAATGACGGAATCAGAATCCGTTGCCTTACCGCTTGGCTATACCCCATCAGCATTTGCTTGCCCGGCGTTTGCCGCCAAAGTATTCAATTAAGTATTGGGGTGGATGGTGGGATTCGAACCCACGAATACTGGAGCCACAACCCAGGGTCTTAACCACTTGACGACACCCACCACGCTCGTAGGAGGTCTTTAAAAAGATGGCGACCGGGAACGGGCTCGAACCGTCGACCTCCAGCGTGACAGGCTGGCATTCTAACCAGCTGAACTACCCGGCCGCAAAATGGTGGGACCAATAGGGCTCGAACCTATGACCCCCTGCTTGTAAGGCAGGTGCTCTCCCAGCTGAGCTATGATCCCATGTTTGGTAGCGGCGACTGGACTTGAACCAGTGACCTTCCGGGTATGAACCGGACGCTCTAGCCAGCTAAGCTACGCCGCCGCAATTGGTTTGATTCTTTTCAATCGCGCTTGATTATAGTAGCAAAAGAACCTGCCCTTGTCAACAACAAAAATGAAATTAATTTGCATCGATATGTTATACTATTCCGGTAGCAGTTCCCACAAGGGATCAGCACAGGAACGGAGGTATTAATATGGGACATCCCGATCCTATAGCATTCACGATATTCGGTATAGACATAAGATGGTACGGCATACTCATCGCTTTCGGCATGATGACCGCTGTCCTCATATCCTGCAAAAGAGCTCCGCGTCACGGCATAACGGATGATGACGTGCTTGATATCGCCCTATGGATGCTTCCTATAGGCGTCATTGGTGCAAGACTGTATTATGTACTGTTCAATCTTGACTATTATAAGACACTCTCATCGGTGCTCGACATAAGAAGCGGCGGACTCGCCATACACGGAGGACTCATATTCGGCGTCCTGACGGTCTATGCGGTATGCAGACACAAAGGCATACGCACCCTCAATGTGCTCGACCTCTTCATCCCAAGCGTGGCCCTCGCCCAGGCGATCGGCAGATGGGGAAACTTCTTCAACGGCGAAGCTCACGGAGGTCCTACGGATCTTCCATGGGGCATACTCGTAGACGGAGTAAAGGTGCACCCTACCTTCCTTTATGAATCCATCTGGTGCGTGATACTGTTTATCGCGCTCAGTTATTATGACAGACACATAAGGACTGCCAACGGCCAGACCTTCTCTCTGTACCTCATATTCTATTCGCTTGAGCGCTTCTTCGTTGAAGCCCTGCGTACAGACTCTCTTATGATCGGTCCTTTCAAGCAGGCCCAGGTCATCAGCCTCTGCGCGATGGCCGCAGGCATCCTGCTCTATATCTATTCCTCAAAGCATCTTCCTCTGAACGAAGAAGGCAAATAAGAGACTCACTTAACCAAATATCCGATGATCAGCTGCACCCCGGAACGGTCAAAAAATGAAAGAGACCGCAAGGGGTGCAGTCTCTTTCGAAAAAGGGTATTGGGACTAGAGATAGGATTGCCTCTGCAATCCTTAAACTGATTATACGGTTTTAGTTTCTGTTTTTCAATCATCTTGTACGTCAAAAAAACAAGATTTACGGTTTAAGTACAATTATGATTTTTGCACACTTAAATGCTGTTTTTTTGGTGTTTTTACACATTAAACAGGAAATGCATGACATCCCCGTCCTTTACGACATACTCCTTGCCTTCCGATCTGAGCCAGCCTTTTTCCTTGGCGGCGGAAAGCTTTCCTTCCACCTCCATCAGCTTGTCATAGGATATAGTCTCGGCTCTGATGAAGCCCTTCTCGAAGTCGGTGTGGATCTTTCCTGCAGCCTGAGGAGCAAGCGTACCGCGCTTTATTGTCCAGGCCCTTGTCTCGTCCTCTCCCGTCGTAAGGAAGCTTATGAGATCCAGAAGAGCGTATGACGACTTGATGAGCTTGTCCAGTCCGGACTCTTCGATGCCGAGCTCCTCGAGGAACATCTCACGCTCCTCGTCGTCAAGTTCTGCGAGTTCGGACTCTACCTTGGCGCTTATGACGACTACCTCCGAGCCCTCCGCCGCGGCGTATTCCTTTACAGCCTTCACATAGTCATTGTCCTCCCCGCCGGCATCCTCTTCAGACACGTTGGCAGCGTAGATGACCGGCTTGTATGTCAGAAGGTCGAGTGACTTCACAAAAGCCACCTCTTCATCGCTCAGTCCGTCGATCTCTCTTGCGTTCTTTCCTTCCGCAAGAACAGCGTTGATCCTCTCAAGGATCTCGAGGTCTGCTCTGGCTGACTTATCGGCCTTAGCCTGTTTTTCTGTCTTTGCTATCCTGCGCTCAAGGACCTCCATATCGGCGATAATGAGCTCGGTATTTATGACCTCTATATCGCTTACAGGATCTATCCTGCCGTCTACGTGGACAACGTTCTCATCGTCGAAGCATCTTACAACGTGGACGATCGCCTCTACTTCTCTTATGTGTCCGAGGAATTTATTGCCGAGGCCCTCACCCTTCGACGCTCCTTTTACGAGTCCGGCGATGTCGCAGAATTCTATGGTCGTATAAATGGTTTTCTTCGAATTGTACACCTTCGAAAGCGTAGTCACCCTCTCATCAGGCACGGTAACGACTCCGACGTTCGGCTCGATCGTGCAGAAAGGATAATTGGCGGCTTCTGCGCCTGCCTTCGTTATGGCGTTAAACAGTGTGCTCTTCCCTACGTTAGGAAGACCTACGATTCCAAGTTTCATATGCTGTGTTCTCCTTTGTTTTACGACAACCACTGTATCACGATAAGGCGCGATTCTCAATGCCGGTTTTCTATTTGTCTTCAATTCGGGTCTGATATGGCAGCGCCCGATATGGTAGAATCTGCTGTGTAATATATGACTAACGGAGATCGGAAGAAGGACTGACGGCAGCAGATGAAGGTTTTTACAAGGGATTACAGGATAATCGGAGAATACAGCGAAGTCTGGGGCGAATACTTCGGGGACATGAAGCCATGCGTTCTCGACATAGAGGCGACCGGCCTTGACAGAACGAGATGCAAAGCCGTGCTCATAGGACTTCTGATGCGCACGGATTCGGGATGCCGCATCACGCAGTTTCTGGCCGAGAACCATTATGAAGAGGCAAAGGTCCTTGATGCCGCGACGGATTACCTTGAGGAAAACGGCGCCGACTATCTCATCACCTTCAATGGCTATGCATATGACGTACCGTTCATCAATGCAAGGCTCGACGCAAACATGCTGGGCCGGCATCTTAAGATGTATCACTTCGATCTCTTCAGATTTCTTAGAAAGCATACCGATCTGAGATCAAAACTCGAATCGATGAGCCAGATGTCCATAGAAAACTACTACGGCATCCTCTCCGACCGCGGAGATACCATCACAGGCAAGGAGAGCGTCGCCCTCTTCGATCAGTACGCGATATCCGGGAACAGCACGATCGAGAAGGTCATCCTCACGCACAACAGAGAGGACGTTCTGCATCTTCACAGGCTCATGTACCTGTCGCTGGCAGATGTTCCGGACCTCCATAAGGCGCTTTCGGCTTACGGCCTCCCTGCCGCTGAAGGCAGGCTGAGCGTAAGGCACGCAATAAAAAGAGCCCGCAGCGGAAAGACTGCGAGCCCGTATCTCAAAATTACCGGTGAACAGATAAAGGATCCTGTATCATGCGCGTATTTCCCTGACGGTGACTGCCCTGTCACGGCCACTTTCAATGCAAGTTCTTCTTCATACGAGATAGAAGTCCCGCTCGGCAGCCACACCGACGGTCTGTATGTTGACACCGCCCCGATCTTTGCAGGCGGCATACCTGAGGTCCTCCTGAATGACCCGGCCTTTGTGAACGGCTATCTCATACTGGACAGCCGCACAGCAAACCTTATCTCGAAACTGGTTGCCGAGGAATATCTCGGCAGATCAGCTGTCAATGTCGCGGATATCTGAGAAGCCTCTGCCTGCCCCCCATACCGATCTTACGCTGTACACGGATACGAATGACTTAGGGTCATTCTTGGCCAGATGCCTCTTAATGATAAAGCTCTCACGCGGCGAGCAGAGGATCTTGAGCTGCTTCCTGTGATCTCCCGTGTACTCTCCGGTGACCTCAACACTTGAAACTCCGCGTCCGAGCTCATGCATGATGAAATCGGTAAGAGCATCCGGATCTCCCGGGATTATGTCGAGCTCTACTATCTTATTGCTGAGACCGTACATGACACCTTCACCTACTCTCATCGATACGTAGATGATAATTACGGCATAGAGCGCTATGGTAACGCCGAATACGGCAGCACTGCATAAGACGATTATGGAGTTGATCGCGAACGATATGTCGTTTATCCCCAGATGCGGAAGCCAGCGGTACTTTATGACCTTGGCCAGAGAGTCCGTTCCGCCTGAAGAGAAGCCTGCCTTGAAGGTCAGACCGTTTGAAATTCCAAGGAAAACTCCGCAGAATACGGATACGAGGAAAAGGTCATCACTCTTTACGATAACCACGTTATTGACTTCAAGCAAAAGCATTACTGCCGGATATGACATCGACATAAGAAGTATCTTTCCGACCTCCTTCCAGCCGAGAAATACCCAGACTATAGCCGTGATTATGAGTGAAAGCCCATAATAAGTGAGCGAGTAATTCCAGTTTGTATACTGCTGGATGATCCTCGCTATACCGGTGATGCCTCCGAAAGTAAGACCGTTCGGCAGCATTATCGATGCAGTTCCGAGTGAGCCGATCACGACCGCAAGGAGAGCGAAGCCGATCTCACGTGCCCTCATCTCGAGCTTGCTGTGCCCGTGATACTTAGGGTCTGCGGCGTAGCGCGCATTCGCGGACTTGTTGATGGCTGCTTCCTTCTCGAGTTTCTTATCTATACTGCTGAGCGGTGATGTGTCTGCTTTCCGTTTTGCAGACGCCTTCCCCTTTCCTGCCTTTACAGACTTTTTAGTGCCCGCGGAGGCAGTCTTTTCACTCTTTTTTGCTTTTTCCGAATCGCTCATTTTCGCGTTTATTATCCTCTTATTCTTCTTCAAAGAACTCAGCCACGTATTCACGGCCGAAGATATCGGCGACAACAGCCGCAAAGCTGTCCTCTGCCACAAAGCTGAATTCTCCGGCACTTGCGTCAAATATATGTCTGCAGCTGAATATACCGTCGAATCTGTTGTCTATCATAATGTGGTCGGCAAACTGCAGCCTGTCGCTTCTCAGTGCCTCCTCTATATAGCCCCTGTCCTTCAGCTGTATGGATCCCGTGTCTATATCAGGCCTTATGTCTGCAAGCCTGCATCTGTAAAGGCGCTTTCCGTCTTCGAGCCTGTCCGAGCTTACGATCTCTATAGCCGCAAGGCCGGATGCAGGATCTCTGGCATCCTGTCTCAGCAGGCCGAACTCCGCTCCGGCGGTCCTCAGTCTGCGCCTTGTCATCGAAACGGCCATCTCTTCGCTGTCACAGCACATCCATCTGCGGCCGAGAGCATGGGCCGCGGCCGGGAGACTTCCGCTTCCGCAGAAGAAATCACCGCAAAGGTCTCCTTCTTCGGTCGATGCCTCTACGATCCGTCTGAGGAGCTCCAGCGGCTTCTGAGTGGCATATCCCGTGCGCTCCGATGATGTGCGGCCTACCATGTCGATGTTCCATACGTCCTTCATGTTGACCAGCGTATACCAGCCGCCCTCGTCCTTGTATTCAGCGACACCTCTGAACCTGTAAGGCTTTCTGTCGCGGTTGTAGGACTTCTCTTTCGGGACGTCGATATAGTACTTCCCGGACTTCGAGTATACGAGGATGGTATCGTGCTTCCTCGCGAAGTGCCTCTTGCCCGAGCCGCCGGATTTGTACTGCCAGATTATCTCGTTGACGAAGTTCTTCTCGCCCATTATCTCATCGAGCACAAGTTTTATGTAGTGCGACGAATGCCAGTCTAGATGTATCCACATGAGGCCGTCGTCTGCCAGGAGGTCCTTCATCATCAGAAGGCGTACAGTCATATTCTCTATGTAATATTCGAGGCTTCTGTCAAATTTGTCGTCGTAAGCAAGATGATGGACCTTGTGGGAGGCTCCGTCAGATCCTCTTACGCTTACCGAGGCATTGAAACTGGACCTCGTAAAGAAAGGCGGATCGATATAGATGAGGCGGAACTTCCCCTCATACCCTCTTTCGATCAGGCCTTTCATGTATTCGAGGTTATCACCGAGGCATAGCTCATTGCCGGTAAGGGCGACGTCAGATTCTCCCGCAGGTACAAGAGAGCCATGCACACTTCCGTACATGGCTCTTCCTCTTTCTATTCCTTCAAGTATTTGTTCTATTACAGTCATTCTTAGTTGAGAACTTCGATGTCGTCGAAGTTTACACCTATCATCTCTTCGAGCTCGGCGCTTACGCTGATAACGAAGTCGATCCCGGACTCCTTCGAGATGACCTTGATCTTCTCTATAAATGTCGGGAGTACTTCGAGAGCGAAGTCTCTGTGTCTCATGATACCGTCCAGGAAGATGCACTCGATATCGTTGTCCGAGCTCATGATTCCGAAGATGAATCCGATGTACTCGTCCTCATTGGTGATATGAGGGAAATCCTCCATGCAGACGACTCTGATCTTATAGTCGAGATCATAGATAAGTCTTGAATTCTTGTTAATAAATACGATACTTCCTCTGGCTGTCTGGACAGACTCGTTTGCAAGTTCGATCATTCTTTTGGTCTTGCCGCTTCCTTTGTGTCCAATCAGTAATTTCACCATGGGTCAGTACCTCCTCTTTCTACCCTGTTTTTATCGTTGTATTATTTTACAACAGCCGAATGACTTATTCAACAATTTGCCCCGCCTTTTTAACAGGCGGGGCGTGGTTTTTTAGTACCATAAAAGTGTAGTTGACAGAGAGACATCTCTGCGGCTGCACTTGTTTTATATAATAAGGGATACAGTTGGTCTGGCGAGGGGTTTTTTGGATCACAGCATCCGGCAATAAAACT